>Ga0080013_1002294_pt1 | contig 22804 bp, 17 predicted proteins | sample ETNvirenome_6_85_FD_69236 | JGI IMG/M metagenome (GOLD analysis project Ga0080013, IMG submission 69236) | Marine viral communities from the Pacific Ocean - ETNP_6_85 (SPADES assembly) (version 2) | ecosystem: Environmental > Aquatic > Marine > Oceanic | place: Pacific Ocean | collected 2013-06-19 | reverse complement strand
GCAGAAGAAGGCGAGGAACTTTGCCCTTGCCCGGGCGACGAAGAAGAAGTAACACTTAGTTTATCAAGTTTGGCTCAGTTAATGGGCGCCGGCGAAGAGCCCGAAGCTGATGAATTGTTGGCTAGCGAAGAGGCCGCCGGAGAAATCATGGGCGAACCAACCGAAGAAGAACAATTCCTAGTACAAGAATCAATGTTAAATGATATTTTAGGGGAAGATATGGATTTATCTGACGAAAATATTTATGAAGGAATTGAACTCGAAGAGGGCGAAGAACTTGAAGAAGCCAAGGGCGACGAAGGTCCATATTCAGGCGGAGAAAGGCAGGAGGCCGGCGTTGATGATGATGGAGATGGTGTGCCGAACGGCGCGGATGAAGATCCGCAAGATCCGGATGTGCAAGAAAACATCCAAAGACATGTCGCTCAGTTAGAAGAGCGTTTACGCGCATATGATCATTACTACACAACGTTATACGAAAATCATACAAAACTTAACGAAGAACATACAAAACTTAACGAAGAACATACAAAACTTAATGAAACATATAAAAGTACAATTAATGAAAACGAAAACAAACAAGAAACAATTTCCGACAAAGCTAAGAAAAGATTCGAGAGCTTAAAAAAGGAAAATAAAAATCATAAGCAATTAATATCAACATTAAAAGAAAAACTTAATGAAGTTAATCTTTCTAATGCTAAATTGCTTTACACAAACCGTGTTTTGAATAGTGACTCACTGAATGAGCGACAAAAAGATAAAATTGTCGAGGCTTTTTCAAAAGCGGGGACCGTTGAAGAGACGAAAACTATTTTCGAGACCCTTCAAAGTGCAGTGGAAGGTGCAAATTCTCCAAAGAAAGCATCGAAATCGCTGAACGAAGCAGTCGCAAGAAACTCTTCAGCATTTTTGCCTCGTAGGGAGGTTAAAAATTCTGATCCATCTTTGGTGGACAGAATGCAAAAATTGGCAGGTATAACAAAAATTTAGTGTATATCTATACAGGAGGAAAATTAAAATGTCAATTCTTAATAAATTAACCGAAGGGATTGTTAACCGCGATCTCCGACAAGAAGGCGATGCCCTGCTCCAAAAGTGGGAAAAAACAGGACTTCTTGAAGGAATCGAAAGCAACAATGCTCGATCCGGTATGTCTCGTTTGCTTGAAAACCAAGCAAAAGAGCTTTTACGTGAGGCCAGTTCTATGGCCGCTGGCGATGTCGAAGGTTTTGCAGCCGTCGCATTTCCGATTGTTCGCCGTGTTTTCGGCGGACTTATTGCTAACGATCTTGTTAGCGTTCAGCCCATGAGTTTGCCCTCTGGTCTGATTTTCTTTCTCGACTTTACCTATGAAGGTAGTCATGGCTTAGGCATCGGTGGTCAAGGCCTCCGTGCAGACCAAACTGGATCTGTTTATGGCGGTGGAGCAGTTGCTTCACAGTTGACAGGTGGTGTTACCGATCTTACTGAAGATGGCGGAGGTTTTTACAATCTCGCAGCCGGCTATTCTAGTGCAACCGGTAGTGTCGGCGTCCTCTCCGTCGCCGGCGGCAATATTGCTTCCAGCACTTTGGTCAGCGCATTGAGCGACGCCCAAAAGAAAACTCTTCGATATGACCCAGATCTCCTTGCTGATACTACTTCGGCTGTAATGGAAATTGAGATTCAGCTTACTGGTACCTTGGCTTCTACATTGAACCGAGACCAGTTGCAAGATATTGATTTTAGAGACAGTGACGGTGGATCCGGCCTCGCAGCCGATGACAAAGTTCTTCGTCGTTTGACTAGGATCACTGGTTCTGCCGGCGCGACGGACGTGCTCCAAATGTATATACATGATACAGTGGGCAACTCCATTGGTACGGCCACCGGGGTAGTTTTGTCAATGAAATACCCAACAAAAGATGCCTTTGGTGCAGGCGTTGCCGTTGGTTCCGTTGTTGGGCAAGACAATTGGAATCTTGAAGAGCCAAAGACCGGAACTGGAAATGCTGGCTCAACGGTCGGTAAAGGTGCGATTCCCGAGATCGACATTAAAGTTGATAGCGTTGCTGTTACTGCAAATACTCGCAAGCTCAAGGCCAAATGGTCCCCCGAGCTTGGCCAGGATCTTAATGCTTACCACAACCTTGATGCGGAAGTTGAACTTACGTCAATTCTTTCTGAGCACATTGCTCTTGAGATTGATCGTGAGATTCTTGGCGATCTTGTCAACGGTGCGAAAGCCGGTACTTATTACTGGTCTCGTTCGCCTGGCTTGTTTGTGCACCGCACAAATGGTACTGAACTTGGCGCATCTTCGGCTGCTCCGGATTTCACCGGTACCGTTTCTGAGTGGTATGAGACTCTCGTAGAAACCATCAATGATGTTTCTGCGCAGATTCATCGTAAAACTCTTCGCGGCGGAGCTACATTCCTTGTGACCAGCCCCGAGGTTGCCAATATTCTTGAGTTTACTAGCGGATTCCGCGCTAACGTTACTCACGACGATGATCGTGGTACTGTTGGTGCTGTCAAGGCTGGTAATATTAGCAAGAAGTGGGATCTTTTCGTTGATCCGTATTTCCCACGTAACCTTGTCTTGGTTGGCCGTAAAGGCGGTAGTTTCTTGGAGAGTGGCTATGTCTACGCTCCTTATGTACCGTTGCAGGTTACTCCCACTATCTTTGGTACGGAAGACTTCGTACCGCGTAAAGGCGTTATGACCCGTTATGCTAAGAAGATGGTTCGACCTGATATGTATGGTCTGGTAGTTGTTCGCGGACTCCTTGGTGAGGCCGGCGCAACTAGCTAAAAGTTACATTAACTTTGAGTTAACCCTGGTTTCTTTCGAGGAGCCAGGGTTTTCTTTTATCTGGGCACTATTTATAAGCAGAATCGAAAGATTCGATACCTTGTTATTGGATGGGCATTGCGATCCATCTCCATTTCTTTATGAAATGCGGACATGATTATAAATGGCGAAAGCCAAGGGAGGGTTTCTGACATGGGTACTAAAAGAGTAGGAGTCGCTAGACTTCAAGCGTTAATTGAGTTAGCTCGGAAACGAGATCGAGCAGCTTTCACGGATGGTAAGGGCCATCACAGTTACAGCGAATTGGGGCTTGGCTTGCCTTGGATCCGCAACTTCGGATCCGCTAGAACAAACGCGGATTGCGAATCATTGACTACGGCCAATTCGACGTTATTCAGGCTAGCATTGGCGCTAGAGCCACTGGGAAAGCAGGCCGGAGTCGTCTCTGTTGAACAAGGGACAAAATTATTTGGAGAAACGGCAGTTGTAGGTACAGACTATGTACTGAATACCGCAGGAGCTTCGCCCATTCCAGATGATTTGAATATCACTAGATTGACCGGTGATTTGCCAGCCACACTGACATATACAGATTCAACGACAGATATAACAACGGAAGACATGTTTTCACTTATTATCTTTGCAGGTAATACGTTTACTGCATCTCAAGTACTTACAATCAGCACACATGCTAACAATGAGTTAGATGCGGAATCGTTTGAGGTTGTATGCACTGGTGCTGGAAATGACATTGTGACGCGCCAAGCGGCAACGACGGATGCACATCAGAATATTATATTAACTGCTTCTGCTGCTGATACTACAATTCTGGCAGGATCTTATATGTATTTCTATGCAAATAATGATACAGACGTTATGACTGTTAAATCTTGCTTAAGAACAACTGGCGGCACGATTACTGTAACAACTTCAAACTAAGATTAATAATTAAGTCTTACTGGTAATTCAAAACTAAAAACCCCCTTCTTCGGAAGGGGGTTTTTTCTTTAAATTCTCAATATAATATTATATAATATAACAAAAGGAGTTCACCATGGGAAAGAAAAAACGTCGAATGAACAGTCCAAAGTTTGCAAAGAAATTTGCAGCAAAATTTGCAAAGCTTAGAGCAGCAGTAGAAGAAGCAATCTCAATAACTGCTGGAACTTATGAAGAAGTTGTTGAAGAAAGAAAAGAAGTCGAAGAGAAAAAGGTTCCTAAAGTTATTATAAAAGAGGTCGACGAATCTGCCACAGCTGAGCCGAAACCAAAAACGCGATCTCGCAAAATTTCGCCCCGGAAAAAATCGTCAGATTCTAAAAAGAAAACAACCACTAGAAAAAGAAAATCTCCAAAGAAAGACTAAATATGATTTTTTAGGCCGCGGCTAACTAATTATAGCAAGGAGATCTAAATGAATGGCCACGCCCACTTTAACACCTTCAAGTCAAACAAGTGCTATAACGCTTCCTACTGGAAGTTCACCCAGTGACGTAAGGAACAACACTTCTCTGCCTTTTCAAATTTATTCTGATAATAGCACTGCTATGTTTTCGCAGTATTTTTGTACTGGCGCCGCAGATCAAGTTTCATATGTTTTCAAAAAACTTGGCGGCGACGTATTAGATATTGAACTGACAAGCGGGAGTATCTTTACAGCTTATGAAGAAGCAACTTTAGAATATTCTTATATCCTCAATATCCACCAAGCAAAAAATATGCTTGGAAGCGCTTTAGGGGGAGTTACAGGCACTTTTGATCACGATGGAGTTTTACAGGCAGGTGCACTTTCTTCAAGTTTAGGCGACGGCCGCGACCCAATAAACCTTAGATATCCGAAATGGCGATTTTCTTATGGCCAAAGGGTTAGCGATGGAATGTCAACAGAAGCTGGCTTCGGCGGCAGCACAAGAGTCTATTCCGCTTCTTTTGATACAACGACATCCGACCATCAAGATTATGATTTGCAGGGAATCGTCGAAACAGCAAATGCAGATACGAGTTCAGACCTTTATCAAGTACTTAATTCATCACCGCGGGATAAAAGTAGAATTTATGTTACACGAGTTTTTTATAAAACCCCCCAAGCAATGTGGAGATTTTTCGGCTATTACGGCGGATTAAACACCGTTGGAGATTTAGCTAGCTATGGCCAATTTGCAGATGATTCAACTTTTGAAATAATCCCTGCTTGGCAAAATAAACTTCAAGCTATGGCCTTTGAAGACGCAATTTATACACGAAATTCACATTGGTCTTATGAACTTAAAAATAATAGATTAAGAATATTTCCAAAAAATGTACAAAACTTACCAAATAAAATGTGGTTTGAATTTTATGTCCGAAACGACGTTTGGGATGTGGAATCTGACAAGGACGATGGAGTTGATGGCGTTAGTAATATGAATACTTTGCCATTTGAGAATCTTCCTTATGCTAATATCAATGCCATAGGCAAACAATGGATTAGAAGGTTCGCTTTATCTTTATGTAAAGAAATGCTAGGCCAAGTTAGAAGCAAATTTGGCGCCATTCCAATACCTGGCGAAAGCGTCAACTTAAATGGCCCAGCTTTGCTATCTGAAGCCCAACAAGAACAAGAAAAACTTCGAGAAGAATTAAAAACGACTCTCGATGAATTAACATACGCTAAATTAGCAGAAAAAGACGCAGCTATAGCTGATAGTACAACAAAAATTCAACAAAATATGCCCTACCCGGTGCCGGTTATAGTGGGATAACATGAGTTATGTCTAATGAATGGGAACAGCCAGCACAGCCGCCACCTCCATTATTTCTTGGAAAAAAGGAGCGGGACCTTGTTAAGCAAGTTAATGATGAACTTATAGAAAGAGTCATTGGTCAGCAAATTATCTATTATCCAATAGATATACAACATACCAATTTTCATTCTCTTTATGGAGAAGCTATAACAAAAACATTTTTATCACCAGTTCGCGTTTATGCGTTGATTATGTGGGCCGGCCACGAAACAGTAACAACAAATTTAGGAATTGACAGAAGGCCTTCAATCGTCATACATTTTCACAAGCGAAGATTGACAGAGGATCAAGATCTTTTTGTGAGAGAAGGAGATTTTGTTTATTATGGCGAAGATTTTTTTGAAATAGTTACCTTAAACGAACCAAGAGAACTTTTTGGTCAAGCTGATCATAAAGTAGAGATTGAAGCGACCTGCGTGAAGGCTCGCAAGGGGCTTTTCGATGCCAAATAAAGAATTTCCCATAGTTCCATCAACTTTGGAAACAATAGATCAAGCATTTTTTCGCTTTATGGATGAAAGAATGAATATTTTTTCAACAACCAATGAGGGGTGGAAAAAAACACCAATTATATGGACTTCTGCAGAAAGATCATACCAAATAAAAAATAAAAAAGAATTACATGATGATTCTGGTACTTTAATTCTTCCCTTGATCACGATTGAAAGAACCTCAGTTGTTAAAGATCCAACTAGAAAAGGAGCCTTTTGGGGAAATGTGCCACCAAAAAGCGATTATAAAAATGGCTCTATTGTTGTCACGAGAAAGATGCACCAAGAAAAAACAATGAATTTTGCCAGAGCAGACGCTCTTCGCAAAAAAGGCCAAATTAATTTTCCGAGAAAAAATGAAAAGGTTGTTTATCAAAGTTATGTAATCCCAATGCCGGTTTATGTTGATATAACTTACAATATTATATTGAGAACGGAGTATCAACAGCAAATGAACGAAATGGTTACACCTTTCATTACGAGAACTGGCGGTATTAATCATTTTGTTATGAAAGACAATGGTCACTTTTATGAAGGCTTTATCGAAGCCCCTTTCTCCCCAGAGAACAATGTTAGAATGATGGAGAATGAGGAGAGAAAATATCAAACAATGTTAGATATTAAAGTTCTTGGGTATTTAATCGGTGATGATAAAAACCAACCAACTCCAAAAGTAATTGTCAGAGAAAGCGCAGTAGAAGTTAAAATACCGCGGGAGCGCGTAATTATGGGTGACTCTCCGGAGTTAAACGATGACAATGCTTTTTATAGAGAATAAAGGAATTTGGAAATTCTCATTACTATTTATTAAAGAAAAAACTATGTTAGTTGCTTGTTTTTAAGAGGAGAAAACGATAATGTCTGTTAATAAATTTAAGTTTGTTTCGCCTGGGGTTTTTATTGACGAAATTGATCAATCCCAACTGCCGGCCGAGCCGGCCAAAATGGGGCCGGTAATCATTGGACGCGCCGAACGCGGCCCAGCAATGAAGCCGGTTACAGTTAATTCATTTTTAGAGTTTGTTGAAATATTTGGTGATCCGATCCCTGGCGGAAAAGCAGATGATGTTTGGAGAAACGGTAATTATTCAGGCCCAACATATGGCGCATTTGCCGCACAAGCATATTTACGAAATAACAGCCCCATAACGTTTATTCGACTTTTAGGAAAGCAAGATGTTTTAGCTAGCGCCACTCTTAGCGCCAAAGGAATGGCCGGCTGGAATACGAGCAACCAAGTAACTGCAACCCATCCGGATTCCGGCGGCGCATATGGACTTTTCGTTATTGAGTCTGGATCTTGCAACCTTAGTGATGACGTGGAAGGCGACGGCGCCAGCATCGTCGGCACTTTCCGCGGCCAAGAACTCCTTACGGGAACTCTCGCCGCTGTCTGGTATATGAACGAAGGCTTCGCGGAGTTGTCCGGCACCTATCGAGACGACTACGAAACAGCCGGCACCACCGAACAGACCACGGGCTCTTGTGTTATGGTTCAAAGTTTGGGCGGCACCAGAGAAAGTACAGAATTTAAGGTTATTCTTAAAGGCACAGACGCGTCAAACATCATCGATACAGCATTTAATTTTGATCCTTCTTCAAGCAAGTATATTCGAAAAGTATTCAACACCAATCCAATGTTGACAAATTCAGATATTTATTCTACAACAAAGAAATATTGGCTTGGAGAAACTTTCGAAAGAGCAGTTGGTGAAAAATTAACGGGCGACGGAGCTGGCAAAGCTTTTGGTTTTATTATAGGTCTTTCTTCTGGAAGTTCAGGGACGTCACAATATGAATATAGCAAACAAAGAAAAGAGTCCATTAATGCTGAAACTGGCTGGATTATCTCTCAAGATCTCGCAAATGTAACATCAGGCGAAGTAGACGAGTCGTTTAGTGTGCTAGATCAAAATCGGCTCAAAAGGTTATTTAAATTTATTGCACTTGATACGGGTGAGTGGAACCAGAAAAACTTAAAGGTTTCGGTTGTTGATATTAAGCCTGCGAAATCAGACAAAACCTGGCCAACATTTGCAATTGAAGTTCGCAGAATTACAGATCACGATAAAAACAAACAAGTCGTTGAAAAGTATTCAAATCTCAATATGAATCCATCCTCGCCAAACTATATTGCACGAAGAGTTGGTACGAGATTTACGACGTGGAACGCTACAGATAGGCGCTTGGAATATCATGGTGATTACGAGAATGTCTCTAAATTTATGAGAGTTGTAATGCATGAAGACAGCCCAACACGAGAGCACATGCCTTTTGGCGCCTATGGTCCAATTCGATTCGCCGGCTTTACTGTTCGCAGTGGAAGCGCGTTTGTTGGAGATGCCGCTACGGAATATACATTCGGGGAAGCCTCCGCAAACGTATCCCGAGCGCATGCGAGTTCTTCGGATGCGGCGGGATCTGTCTCGGTGGGAGAACACGTAACATTTACAGGCAGCTATGAATATCCGGGAGTAGCGCTTCGAATTAGCGCTTCAGCAGGTGGCATAATTGATGATACAAAAGCATATTTTGGAGCGGACACTACAAAGCGAGCAGACGGAAATGTACGCTTTGAAGAGAGTGTTATAGACTGTGTTCGTTCTTTACCGGGTCAAACAAAGGATACGTTTGATATCGTCGACAGCCCAATTGTAACAGGGCACACGAATGCGGAACGTTCTTGGGTTTTCACATTGGATGACATTAGCTATGATAATACTACTAAGAGATTCCACTATGCTAGCGGTAGCCGCAAATTGGGCAATTCTTGGACTGCAATAAGTGGTACAACAAATTTATTGACAAGCTCTGATGCTGGTATCAATAAGTTTACGACTGTTTTCTATGGCGGTTTTGATGGCTTAGATATTAAAGAGCGAGAGCCGTTTAGAAATGAGGATGTTTTGAGTTTGCAAGATGAAACAACAAGCTATGCTTATCACACTCTTATGAGAGCAATTGACATAGTGCGAGATCCGGAACAAGTCGAATGTAATCTAATGGCAATTCCTGGCGTAACTGATAGGAAAATTACCGAACGCCTTGTAAGAACTTGTGAAGAACGCGCAGATGCATTAGCAATTATTGATATTGAAAATGACTTTGTTCCCGACACAGAAAATACTAGTGACGACGCAACTCGTTTAGGCAACGTCGCCCAAGCTGTAAATTCCATGAAGGATCGCGAACTTGATTCAAGTTATGGTGCCGCGTATTACCCATGGGTTCAAGTCAAAGATAGAGAATCTGGAGTAATGCTCTGGTGTCCTCCTTCTGTTGTTGCATTGGGCGCCATGGCATACAGCGAAGCTGTAAGAAATGTTTGGTTTGCCCCAGCCGGCTTCTCACGAGGCGGCTTAACTGCGACTGGAGCCGGCGGCCTTACAGTGACCGGCGTACGACAACACTTAACTTCGAAGCAAAGAGACAAGCTTTATGATGTTAATGTCAATCCGATTGCTTCGTTCCCCGCGGAAGGCATTGTAATTTTTGGTCAAAAAACCTTACAATTAACGCCATCTGCACTTGACAGAATTAATGTTCGACGACTGTTGATTTTCCTCAAAAAGGAGATTTCAAGAGTCGCTTCACAGACTTTATTTGAGCAAAACGTCAAGGACACATGGAACGGATTTTCAGGCCATGTTGACAAAATTTTAAATGACGTCAGAGTAAACTTCGGCCTGGCTGATTATAAATTAGTCTTGGACGAGACCACCACCACACCAGAGTTGATTGATAGAAACATTATGTACGCCAAAATCTTCTTGAAACCGGCGCGCGCAATTGAATTTATTGCACTTGATTTTATTATTACAAGCTCTGGCGCTTCTTTTGAAGATTAATGTGGGAGAAAAAGAAAATTAACACTACTTATTAATGAATCAGTAGTCTTTTAAGGAGAAACAACAGATGGCACAAAATAATTTTTGGTCCAATGCCCCCGAAACCAAACGCTCTTTTAGATGGGTAGTTAGAATTAATAATATCGCCACCTATTTAGCAAAATCAGTTTCTAAGCCGGGTTTTTCAGTTTCTGAAATTTCCCACAGATTTATTAATCATACGTTTTGGTATCCCGGCCGAGTAGAGTGGAACCAAATTAGTGTTGTTTTAGTTGACCCAGTTTCTCCGGATGCCGCTTCTACTGTAATGAGTATTATTGAGGCCTCTGGATATACACCCCCGCACACCGGTTATGTGGACTATTGGCCCACAATAAGCAAGGAGCGCGCAACTACTTATTTAAATAACGTAAGAATTGAACAAATTGACCATGATGGAAACAATATTGAAAGTTGGACTTTACATAAGCCATGGATTAAGGATGTGAAATTTGGCGACTTAAGCTATGATAGCGATGATATCATGACTATATCGTTAACATTACGTTACGACTGGGCTTATTTGAAGACTTACAACAAGGGCGAGAATTTGGCTGGCGCCATGGCCGGCAGTATATACAATAACGGGAAGACATTCCCGAAAGGCCATAACAAAGCCCTTTAATAAGTGAAAATTGAAAAAAAGATAAGAGGTAATAATGAGGAATAATGAAGAGCGCCTTAAACCGCGTGACGTAGACTCAACCCCACCACCCACAGAAGAAGTAAAAAATTTACATTTTGTAACACCTACAGATTTTGTTGAACTCCCTTCAAGAGGACAATATTATCAAGAAGGCCATCCTTTGTGTGGGCAAGAGCACATAGAAATTCGACAAATGACAGCTAAAGACGAAGATATTTTAACTTCAGGTGCGCTTTTAAAAAAGGGCATTGCGATAGAAAGGCTGGTTGAGAACTTAATAGTTGATAAAAATATTAGAGTGGAAGACCTTCTAGTGGGCGACAAAAATGCAATATTAATTACTGCGAGAATATCTGCTTATGGAGCCCTATATGAAACTAAAATAAAATGCCCTTTTTGCGATCATTTTTCAAATTATGAATTTAATCTGGAAGAGGTAAAAGTCGATTATGGCGAAGCTGACGCCGAAACTGCTGAGTTGACTCAAAATAAAACATTTTTGATTACACTGCCGGCTAGCAACGCGCAAGTAGAAGTAAGGCTTTTGACAGGAGTAGATGAGCAGAAATATATGTTCATGCTGCAGCAGCACAAAAAACATAATTTAAATCAAGCAACGGTAACAGATCAGATGAAAATGTTTGTTGTTGCGGTGAATGGAGTTTACGACCCATCGCAAATTTCAAGCTTTATCGACAACATGCCGGCAAAAGACTCAAGACATCTCAGGAATACGTACTCGAAAATCTCTCCAAACATAGATTTGACGCAGGACTTTTCATGCCTATATTGCAATTCGGAGACGAAACTGGAGGTGCCGCTCACCGCGGACTTTTTTTGGCCTAAGCAGTGAGTACATGCAGGATGTATATGAGCAATTCTTTTTATTAAAATATCATGGCGGCTGGAGCCTTTTTGAGGTCTATAATCTCCCCGTTGGATTAAGAAATTGGTTTGTTAAGAGACTTACGAAACAGTTCGAACAAGAAAAAGAAGAATATGAAAAAATGAATAAAAATTAATATTTTTTGAAGCCGAGGACTCCTCGGCTTTTTATTTTCAATTTAAATACTATTTACTACAAGAAGATGGAGGATTCCTTTCATGGAGCAAAGAATTATATCCGAGGATAAATTAAATTTACATCATTTAGATTTAAGATCTGTGCAAAAAGGTCAAATTAATGAAAGTTTTTTGGCAATGTTCGGAGAAACACTTAAAACAATTTTGAAAAGAATGTTTGGCAAGATCCCAACATCAGATGAATATAAATCAATGATCGCAGAAGTCGAAGAAGGCGAAGAGGGCAGTCAATACGAGGAAGCTGATGTTAAAGTTACTGGTACCAAAGGGCAACTAAAAGCATTGGCCGCGGCCCTGGCAGCTGAAAAGAAATATATGGAAGCTTATGTACGCTGGGGCTTAAAGGACGAAAGAACAAAAGAAGCTCGGTACGAATTGTATGATGCAATTGAAACTTTTGAAAACATAACTGGCCTACTGTGGCCATTTAAATAAGGAATACATTAACCAATGGCTGACGAGACGGGCCCGCCGATTGATCCAAATATATTAAATGCCCAAATAGCCGGCACGGAACAATTGCGTGAGCTACTTTTTCAAATTAGTTCAATCAAAAACGCGCACACGCAAAGCGAAGCGGAGCTATTGCAATATGCCCAACAAACAGTTCAAACTTTCGATACAGAACTTAAGCAAGTTTTACAAATCAAACAAGCCACAGGCGAGATTTCTAATAGCGAGCAGCAAAGAAGTTTTATTCTCAAAGAAGAAGTAGCGGAACTCAGAAAACAATTAAATCTTATAACCACCACAGACGCAACAAGAAAAAGAAACTTAGAATCTATCCGAAGGCAACAGAGAGCGCTGCAAAGTGAGATTGAAAAAGCAATTACTAGCGAGGGCGAAAAATCACGAAATGCCCTGAATCTCCAAAGCCAAATGAATTCGCTAAAAGCACAGGAAGAAGGGCTTTTACGCGGAAACTTGCAAGTAACTGACGCGCAGCACGATAGTTTAGTTAAGAATATTTCTGCTCAAATACGATTTAGAGAAGCGGCTATGCAGACTTCTAAGCATTCTGAAAGTGCCATGAGAATGTTAACAGGCATAAGCAGCGATTGGCAAAGTACGATGCTGGGCGCCTTTGGTACGATGACAAAATCATCTATGCAATCTCAAGGGGCCGTTCAGGGCCTGGTTAGCTCAACAAGTAATCTTGTCAACTCTTTAAATAATGCCGCATCTGTATCAAACATTGTTGGCTCAACTATAATGAAAATTCAAGAGAAAACGATTTATATGGTCAACGAAATTGATAGATCACAAGTCTCAATACGATCAGCAACTGGAGCCTCTCAAGAATTTGCCCGCGGCCTTACAACAGCATTTAACGACAGGGCCATTAAACAAATGGCCGCTTCATATGGCGAACTAGCCCAGCTGCAATCGTCTTTGTTCGGTTTGTCAAAAAGATATTCAGAGCAAACTGCTGCCGAAAGACTAGCATTAGATAGGCTTGGCATAGCCGCCAATCGAGCCGGTATATCTTATGACGATTTTGCTAAGGTGGTTGATAAGTCTACTCGTATATTTGGCCAAGAATCAACGAGAGCGATGAATCAATTGTACAATACTGCAATTAGTATTGGCGAAAAGCCAGCGCAAGTCGTTAGAGCATACCTTGGATCTTTGGACACCCTAGCTCAGTATTCAGGTCCGCAAGCAATTAGGGTTTTCCAGCAATTAGTATCAGTGCAAAAGGCTACCGGCATCGAAACACAAAAACTTCTCAGCGTTGTTGCACAATATGATACATTTGAGGGCGCAGCTACTTCAGTTTCTAGATTAAATACAATTTTAGGCGGCGCCTACTTTAACACACTTCAAATGCTCAAGGCAGATGAGGGAGAAAGATTACAATTGCTTCGTGAGGGTTTTCGAGCAACTAATATGAATTGGGACGCGCTTGGCAGGTTCCACAAAAGAGCCTTGGCTACAGCCGCCGGATTTAAAGAACTATCAGTAGCCGCGGCCTTTTATAAAGGAGATATGGAGAAGGTCGCCGCACTGCAACAAAAAGCCGAACAACAAGTTCAGGCCCAACAAAGATTGGCCGAGGTTGGAATGCAATTAGTGCCTATTGCACAGAGGCTCGTACGCGTAATGCAAGAATTTGGCACTTTTGCGGAAAAAGTAGTGCCCTACATACAAGCATTTGCTAGAATTTTAAATCAAATGGAGCCATCAACCGCATTATTGGTTGTGGGACTTTATAAGCTTTCTCTTGGCATCGCCGCTTTCACACTTAGGGTATCCGCGGCTAGAATGGCCACAGCCGGCTTTGCCGGCGGTTTAAGCAGCTCTATCGGTGCAATTCTAGGGCTAGTCCCCTTATTAGGCACGCTTGGTTATGCATTTTATCAGCTTAATGAAAAAGTCCACGAGAAAAAATCTCCGCCATTTTATCAAATATTTGGCGTCATGGCCCAGGGAATGCACAGCTTTGTCTCCGGAGCCGAAAATGCAATTGATGCAGCAAGAAAGTTGGGCAATACAGTATCTGCTATGCCAACAGAAAAAATGATTAAAGTAGCTGCCGTAACAAGGCAAGTGGGCGCAGCCTCTGCCGCGGTTTCTGGTGGCGCCACCGGTGCACGTGCCGCTTCCGTCCAGGCTCAATCGACGGCTGTAGCAGTCAACGTGGCCAGGCAAAATGCTCTACCAGCCGGCGGCGGAGCGGGTCGACTTCCTCCCGGCGTACTAGTTACAGATAGCATTAATGTGAAAATTCCTGGCTACCAATTCAACCAAGCAGTTGGAGACGCCGTACAGGACAATATGACACGCAGAGCAAATGCGGCACGCTTAAGGAGCACTTAGCAAATGGGGAAAATTAAAAATGTTATAAGTGGCATGCCTAGTGACATAGGCTATAAAGGGGACTGGGGAAAGATCATATTCCAACATTTAGGCTCGGGCGACGACGGCAACGGCAATTTAATGGTTGAATTTAAGGCTTTCATCAAAAGATTCACAGACAATTTTGATGGATCTTGGAGCGAGCAGCAATATCCAAATCAATCTGTGCCAATTGCGCACCAAGTGCGCCCCAGGCGAAGTCTTCATATTGAATGGACAATTCCTTCTGCGAACGAAGCCGATGCTATAACTAATTTAGCAAAATGCTCAGCTTTGGCGCAAATGATGTTTCCGACTTTAAAAAAAGCTGGCGGGAACATGTTTTATCCGAGGTCTTCCTTTATAGGGATTAAATTTGCAAATTTTATTCAAAAACCAAATGGTGATCCATTGCCCGGGTATGTTAAAGGCTTTAATTATACTCCGAACTTTGAAGAAGGTGTTTTTGTAACAAATGAGAAAAAGGCCCAAGTTCCACCAGAGATAAAAGATGCAATGTGGACGAGCACTCCCACAGAAGGTCTTTTGGCCCCAATGTTTATAGATATATCTTTAGATTTTGTTCCGTTTTATGTTCGATCAGAGGTGGGGTATGTGCACGGAGAAGGCTGGAAAGGCAAAGGCTGGCCACATGGCGCGGATTTCACGGCACTCGCAAAGAAAGTTGATGGCTGGGGAGATTCCGCAGATTTATGCTTAAACGACCCCAAAGAAAAGGGATTTGCTGGATATGATGTGTGCGCACGCTCAGCAACTGGCGGTCGCAAAACTATTTTAGGATGAGAAGGATTAAATTAAGTAATGCGTTATAAACAAAGATTAATTGGCTTGAACAACCATGAGCTATATAGAGATCATTTTGAAAACCGCGGTATACCCTTTGTTCGTCAATATACCACTCCGACATTTGTCCACCCAACCGCCGATCAAACACAAAATTTAAGTGAGATCAATCACGTGTGGGTTCAGGGAGATCGATATTATAAGTTGGCACACAGATATTACAATGATTCAAAATTATGGTGGGTGATCGCATGGTATAATCAAAAACCCACGGAAAGCCATGTTTCGCTGGGAGATATTGTATATGTTCCCACTCCTTTGGACACCGTGCTTAAATATTATAAGCTTTATTATTGATGAGGGAATATTTTAGATGGTAGATGTCAATGCAGAACTTGGCCGACGCGCACGATTTCAAGAGCAGTGCTTCCTTTTGTTCAATAGAGTGCAAATAAGAGATGAATTGCAGAGCCAAACACGTCAAGAGATAGATCAGGGCGGGAAAGACCTGGGCCCTGCCCGACCGGCACTTACCTACGATCACATAGTAACATTAAATTCAGACGATCCGTCAGTGTTGGCTTCCCAAATAAATGCCATTGATGGTGCAGATTTGTTTTTTGGTTTAGATGCTACAATTATTTCCCAACTAAAGCCAATTGTCGAGCTTTATAAAATTTATCCACACAAAACAGCAACAACAGCAACTGGCGTAAGCATTCCAGCCAGAGTTCCATTTTTGTTGGGAGAAGGAATAAGAGATACTAGCATCACCTCAGTCGAGGCCCAGGCGGAAGGAGGCCTAGCGGCTATAGATGAATTATTTAGAAGCCACCACACTTTGGGCAATGTGATGCCACATGATTTTAATATTAAATTTGCCGGCAAAGATATTGCCTGGGTGAATGCTATTGATCGATTTAGTTTTAGTTTATCTTTTTCTTCATTTAAGCTTTTTAATCATGAATTTGTGAGCAAACTTTCAGAAGAACACGCGTCAGAAGAGATGGTGTGGTCCTATACAGATTTAATATCAACTTCAAATAAATTTGTAGTGGACCCGTCTGGTGTGGCACCAAATATAGCCGATGTTGATTCTATGGGGGCTTCTGAGTGCCCCGCAGACTTTAACAATATCCAAACAAGCCCAAACTTTAATCAATCTACTAACCCTGAGCACTTTGAAATTCAGGCCGTGATAAGATATGACGACTCAGCAATAAATTGGGATTTGGCTGGTTTTTCAACAAAAATGGAGAATACTTATGTCGATGATGTGAAAAAAGAAAAATTAAAGAATTTTTTACGAAGCTCTGCATTGGTTGTTCGTTTGCAGTTCAAACAACATACAATTCGCTATAACGTAGGCGCCGCCGGCGGCACTGATGCAGAGTTTATTCTTGATTTAGATTATGCTGCATATCTAGAGGGTGTATTGAATTCTCCTGAACTAAATTTATTAAAATTAAATGAGGATCATGAGAAGGCTTTATCTTTGCTTGATCGCGACCTTGCCTATACTAAAAGATTGTTGGCCGAGGTTAAAAACAGGGAACTCACTTTAGAGCAAGCAGTGGTCGGCACAGAGGGTACAAATTCTAATCATATCGCTAGAGGATACACAGATTTTCGAAAAAAATTAACGGCACCAATTAACAAAGGCGGAATGGGAATGTATGGACAATGGCTAATTAAATTACCAATAGATGAAGCGGGAAAGCCAGTCCCGGCCGGCCAAATCATCCCCACAGAAAGTCAATTAGAAAATGAGAAGCGCCGCGCCGGCGCGAACCCTAAGCGACAGCCAAAGTGGCACAATGAGGGCAAAAGGCTTCGAAGAAATCTATCACCAGATCCGGACAGGGGCGAAAGATTGCGGCCAGGCCAATCAGAAGCAGATTTTCGCTTAGCCACGCAAAGACAAAACGCAATTGCAGTTTTTGAAGAATTGGTTAATCAATACAAGAATTTTTTAGCGCGTCGCCGGCGAGCATTTCAGCAGCAGCGATATAGATTTTTTTTCCAAATGCTTTTGACTCGCGGCCGGCTTTATAAAGTTGAAGCTACGCGCGCCTCACTTGGCACCAATGCTCACGCAACAAAAGGCGATCTTGTGGTTGCACAAGAAAGAGCAACACAAACACCCGGCGGGGACAATCAATATACTGCCGGCTCCATTCAAGTTATACGCGGGGGCTCCGGCGCCACCGATGAATTTTCACCTGCCCAAGAGAAGCTAACCGAGTTTCAAAAAGAGGTGCTTGAGCCGCTTTTGCAGCCCGATTTAAGTTTTACTGGTATAAATAGAAGCATAATACCAGGTCACCTCAAGGAGGGCAACAATAAAGCAATTGCAAACATAGCGGCAGACAAAGATAATTTAAAAGTTTATTTTACAACTTTTGGCGACATTATTGATATTGCTGTTGACATTGCATCGAGAACTAAAGTTTCCACCGAGTCGGAGAAAATGGTAGGTACGTACGGCCCGGGCCTTTTTGAGCGCCGATTGGGTATATTGATTGGTCCACTATTTGATGAAGACCCAGTGGCTGCACGAGTTCGAACGGAGATTTTTAATTTAGCGCATACGCCAATTTCTCTTTCGTTGTTGATGGGTTGGTGGTTGAAAAACGTAGTCGGAAAAGATAGGCAAACTTATACATTGGGCAATTTTATTCGAGATTTAATTAAAGATCTGGTCGCTAAAATGTTGGGTGCATCTTGCATTGAAGATGGCGGACGGCGCCATGAAAATATTAAAATTTTAAATTTTACAAGCACAGCCTATAAAGGGCCGAAAAACACGGTTATTCCACCCTTTTACCCAGAAGGGCCGCATGCGAACACTACCTATCCCCAGGCGCCGCACGTCGGGACTTCAAATGTTGATTTTATGAACACTACAAACGGAGCTTTGCATCTACTGAACGCCAATACCAGCGAGAACCTGCCATGGATGGATCAGCTTGGAACGTTTCCGAGAAACGCCGCTGGTAAGATAACAGAAGTGCGCCCCACAACTCCATTAGAGCTACAATTTAATTATATGCTCATTTATGTACATAGCTATGCTCCTCAACATCTAGATCCTAGCAACGAAGAGCAGAATACTAAAAGAGGAATTTATTATTTACATTTAGGAAAAATGACATCTATAATCCAATCATGCGCATTCACGAGGATGGAAATTCCTTATTTGAGAGAAATGAGAGTTGCCGGCGCCGCATCTAGCACTGGCGCGCAAATGCTAAGAGATGTATATGACGCTAATATTACTTTATTTGGCGTTAATGCATTTAAAGTAGGTTCTCTTGTTTTTCTTGACCCGACTAAAGATGGCGCTTATGACTTTAATGATTGGAAAAGATTGGGCATCGGAGGATTTTTTGTGATAACTGAAATTGAACACGCTCTTTTACAAGAGGGCAGCGTAACTCAGCAAACAAAATTAAAATTACGGTATGTTTCTGCCGGCAGCTGCCCGCCGCCTCGCAGCGTAAAAACAAAAAAAGTCCCAGCAGGCACGGCAACAACCAATCCGGGCCGCACAGCAACAGGAGCCAAGATACCATAAAATGGCATATACAAAAGACATACAAAAGCTCTTTGTTCTCGGAAAAAATTCATTATCCGCAGAGCCCATATTCACACAGAAAAAGCTCTACTACGATAAAATATATCCGGACGGTGACTTGCCATGGATTGATCGCACAATGGATTTCGTTAATGAAAATCCTTTATATGGCAAAATTAATTTAGAAAAAGACTTTATTTATCCCAAAGTAGATGTCAGCACCGTTGCACTTGAAGGTGGTCTAGTTTCATCACTTGGCACCATGAGACATTTAAAAACCGCATCAGGCGTCTCTGCTGGTGATTTAAAGACTTTTAATTTTGTCGCCGAGGCATTTGAGGACCTCAAATCTTATATTACGGCACAAGCCAATAATGGGCGGATCCAAACGGGTGGAATAGTTGCTAAATGTGAACCTAAAAAAGCTTTTGTTGATCTCGAATCAACTTATAAAAGGTTCAAAGAGCTTCATTGGGCGTATTTTTCATTAATATATTTGTCGCTTCCTTCCGCTGACGACAGTTTAAGAAATTTTTCTTTAAAAGATGAAATTTATAATTTTCCTCAATTTATGAAATATTATGTCGAGTTTTTAAAAACGGCCGCCCCAGAATTTCCAATTACATTTAGTGGCATTTTAAATACTAAGCATGCATCACCGCTGGCGACTGGCCTATGCATTGAGATACACGACGCAGCATATGATGATGATAGCGCAAAGCAGCAATTCATAGAGGACTCTAATTTTACTTTTTTCAAATGTGCCGCGCGACTGCATGGCTTTATTTTAGATAGAAATGTGCCATGGAGATTGGTTGCCGATGTCACATCTTATAAGATGAGAGAATACATGCGCATCGCCTTCGAAAGGCCACAAATAGAAATAAGGCAGAGCGAAGTGCTCCAAGAAAGGTTAGAATTATTACAGGAAATGACACCGGCTGTAGTCACAGCGGATGATATTGTTGATGGCAATATACCAGATCCGTTAGGTGCTTGGCCCCCAGAAAAAGTTTCAAATTTTCAAAAAGAAACATTATTGCAAATAGAGGCAGTGAAGGCTGAAATTGCCGGCAACAATGCAGAAAGCTGGGAAATGGTAGAAATTAAAGGGGCGACAGACCCTAAAATGCATTTGGCTGAAGTTGAAGTTACCAAAGATGAAACTGGCACAACAGAAAAACAAATGATGATGGTACCAGATTGCGATGGTACAATCTGCCCGACAAGGATTATGAAATTAGATTTTTTCTTTAAAGAATATTATAATAAGGCACACTTAGAAGATATTTGGAGTTTGCGAAAAATGATTTGGCAATATTGGAAAAGCTGGATCAATAAAAATCCGTATACTAAAAAAATTCGCACCGTAGGTTGTACTGAAAACGGCTTTAAGACAAAAGTTATTGAGCACAAAGAAGTTCAAGATATTAAGTGGCGGCAATATAAATCTGAATATGGCGAGTTCTTTTGGTTGAAATTCTATTTTGATACGCGGATACATGAAAATAAAATAAAATTTAAACCTAGCGATTACAAGAAGAAAATGAAAAAAATTAATTTTTTACATAAATCATTTGACTTTTATCGCGCCGTAGAGTATATTAATGAAGTGACAAAACACAAGATGCCCGAAATACAAGATATATATGTTTCGAGCCCAGAACCAGAAGAAACGATTCTAGACTGGTCTTAGAGGTTGATTTGCTATTTCAAACATTTGATGATAAAGAAAGATGTGCCGCACTGTACGCGAAGGGGAGACTTTTCTTCAAAAAGTCTCCACCCAATTTAACTAAAACTTGGTCATACTCAGAATTTTTAGCAGATAAAGAAGTTGAATGCGCACAACTTTATTGCGCCGGCAAATCTTTAGATCAAATTTGTCCAGATTATTTAAAAAAAGATTGGGATAGGGTAAACAACAAACTAAAAGCTTTTTATAGATCTATTCTAGAAGCAGAATTAGATCTCAATGAACACTGTTTTTACGATATGGTTCCACAAAACTTTCTAATTGATTATGCAGAGATTAAAAATAAAATATGCGGCCATATTTTTAGCACATATGAGAAGCCGCAAAACTATGATTATTTGCTGGACCTAGCAAAAGTTTTGGTCGAGATCAAAAATAAAAAATTAAATATAGACACGAGACAATTAAGCACAGAACTTCATAAGTTTAAAGTTCGACGTTTTGTGAAGAAAATTAAAAGAAGCGCACCGCGGATAAAGTACGATCCCTTCAGAACAAAAACTGGCCGCTTGGCTACGCATTCAAATTCTTTTCCCATTTTAACAATGGATAAATCCTATCGTACAATTCTCAAACCAAATAACGATTGGTTTTTAGAATTTGATTATAATGCGGCAGAGCTTCGTGTAATGCTTGGTTTACTGGGGAAAGAGCAACCAAAAGAAGATCTACATGAATGGAATTTAAAAAATGTATATAATGGAGCCGGCACACGAGAAGAAGCAAAGAAAAGAATATTTGCTTGGCTGTACAATCCAGAATCAAAAGACACTCTCTCAAGCAAGGCATATGATAGAGGTGAGCTTTTAAATCAGTATTGGGACAAAACTAGTGTAAAAACATGCTTTAATAGAGAAATTGAAGCAGACGCGCATCACGCACTGAACTATATCATTCAGTCAACGGCTGCTGATTTATTTCTTCGACAAATGATTGAAGTTTGGAAATTGCTCAAAGGCAAAAAGTCTTACATTGCATTTTGTATGCACGACTCTCTTGTAATTGATTTTTCCGAAGAAGAACAGTTTTTGTTAAATGAGCTTAAAGAAAAATTTGAAAATACACAATTTGGCAAGTTTAAAGTGAACAGTTCGGCTGGAAAAAACTATGGCGAAATGAAAAGATTAAACGTCTATTAGCTAATTATATAAAAGAAAGAGGCAAAATGAAAACAATAGTTGGCCTAGGCCAAGCTGGTTGCAGCATCGCAGAAAAATTTAAAAAATACCCTCAGTATAAAATTTATAAAATAGATGTTGGCTTGAAAGGAGCGAACTCGTACGCAATAAAGCACCAAGATCATCCAGAACTTTACGAATCTAAATGTCCAAACTTGAAGACATTCCTTAAGGAGGTGAGTAATGAAGTACTATTTATTACAAGCTCTGGGGACATCTCTGGTGCTTTGTTGCGTATTTTAGAACAAATAAAAAGCAAAACAGACACTAGTGTGTTATATATAAGGCCAGATTTAAGTCTATTATCCAAAACAAAAAAAATGCAGGAGAACCTAGTTTTCCACGTATTACAAGAATATGCACGTTCAGCGGCCCTTAAGAGGGTTTATCTTGTCGATAATGCGCTATTAACAGAAATTGTTGGAGATGTTCCAATAAAAGAACATTATAACTATCTAAACGAAGCCATTGTCTCCACGATGCATATGATTAATGTATTTGACAATTCTAAATCTGTATTGGACAACTTCTCTCAGCCGATAGATACTGCAAGGATATTTACTTTTGGTTTGGTAGACATCGAAGAAGAAAGCGGCGAAAGAGTGTTCTTCGATCTTCAAATGCCTCGCGAAAAGAAATACTATTATGCATACCCAGAAGAAATAATTGAATCAGACGGAACGCTGATGAAAAAAATTAAAAAACATATTAAAAAAAACACAGAACATGATAAGATGAAGATCAGCTACGGGATATATTCAACAAACTACGAACAACCTTATGTTTATTGCGTATCCAGCAGCACACTTGTTCAAGGAAGTGAAAAAAATACTTGACAAACAAATAATAAATATGATATATTAAAACCAGCAGAGTGAGAGAGTTATCATTCTGACTTTAACGAAGGAAAAAAACTACTATGTCAATTAATATGGAAAAAATGAAATCACGGCTTACCACCCTT
>Ga0080013_1002293_pt1 | contig 22838 bp, 40 predicted proteins | sample ETNvirenome_6_85_FD_69236 | JGI IMG/M metagenome (GOLD analysis project Ga0080013, IMG submission 69236) | Marine viral communities from the Pacific Ocean - ETNP_6_85 (SPADES assembly) (version 2) | ecosystem: Environmental > Aquatic > Marine > Oceanic | place: Pacific Ocean | collected 2013-06-19 | reverse complement strand
AGAACAAGGATTACTTCGATCAATTAAAAGAGAAACTAATATTGATACACAGATCTGGGCAGCAAGAAGTATTGCGAATGTATTTGATATGTTAAGATTAGAGTATCCTCGTACAGAAAAAACTGAAGCGCCATCATTCACTAAAAATTTTTTACAGGAACATAAACATCCTGTTGTTAATATGATTGCTAAAGCAAGAGAGATTAATAAAGCTCACACAACTTTTATTGATTCTATTTTAAGATATGAACATAAAGGAAGAATACATGCAGAGATAAATCAATTAAGATCACAGACAGGAGGAACAGTAACTGGAAGATTTTCTTATCAGAATCCTAACCTCCAGCAGATTCCTGCACGAAACAAGGATCTGGGACCTAAGATCCGAAGTTTATTTATACCTGAAGAAGGATGTAACTGGGGATGCTTTGACTACAACCAACAGGAACCAAGACTTGTAGTTCATTATGCATCACTCTATAAATTACCTTCAGTCTATGATGTTGTAGATTCTTATAAAGAAAATACTAAATCAGATTTCCACCAGACCGTAGCAGACATGGCTGAGATTCCTAGATCTCAAGCCAAGACAATTAACCTAGGATTATTTTATGGAATGGGAAAAGCAAAACTACAAGCAGAATTAGGAGTAACTAAAGAGAAAGCAGCAGAGTTATTTAATCAGTACCATGCTAAGGTCCCCTTTGTTAAACAACTAATGGGGAAAGCATCTAATCGTGCACAAGAACGAGGACAGATAAGAACTTTACTTGGAAGACTTTGTAGATTCCATTTATGGGAACCTAATTCATTCGGTATGCATAAAGCTATGAGTCATGAAGATGCACTCAGGGAACATGGACCAGGGATTCGAAGAGCTTACACGTACAAATCTTTAAATAAATTAATTCAAGGATCCGCCGCTGACATGACAAAAAAATCTATGGTAGAACTTTATAAAGAAGGAATTACAGCACATATTCAAATTCATGATGAACTGGATTTATCTATTGAGAACGAAAAACAGGCCCAAAAAATCGTTGAGATTATGGAGAATGCTGTTACACTTGAAGTTCCTAACAAAGTAGACTATGAGTACGGGTCTAATTGGGGAGACATTTACGATTAACCAGGAGGAAACTATGGAAAAAGTAAAACAATTATGGACACTCGCTTTAGCTCATAAAAAAGTAGCTATCGGTGTAGTTGTTGCCATTATAATAATAATCAGCTTAGTAAACTAATTTATGATAGATGGCTTATCTAAATGCAAACATTCCTGTGATCTATTCACAGATCAGGAGAGAATATCTTTACGATCTTAAAGAACATCATGGAGAAGTTGAAGACTGCATTATATTTGGCCTGGCATCGATTACAGGGCGCCCTATACTGTTTCATGCAATCATGGAAAACGGTGCTGTGTTCTATCGGCTACCGATTTCAGCATTTATACAAAGAGGTTTTAACATCAAAGAAGTTCCTAGGATGCGACTTGATGAGCTGGAGCTATGGAATTGCTTTAGTTACTATCCTAGCGTTTGTGTTTATGATATCCTAGACGCACAATCAGGTAAATTTTTTGGTAAAGATAAGAAATTACATCCTGGAGCATACCTTTTTACAGTTGACTGGGCACATCCAGAGAGTAATATAGTAGACACAGATCATTCTGAAATACCGCATGAACATAAGTGCGCCCACATCCTCGCCCTAGAGGATGGAAATTATGCTGCACAACCTAATAATAGAATTCTTTGGGACATCCCTTCCTTCACCGTAAGGAACGAAGTTCCTGACTGGAAAGTGCAAACTTCTGAATGGAATGTCGAAGATACGGGTAAATGGAAAACAGAAGATACTGATAAGTTCTTCTATGGAATTGAGGAAAACAAAGATGAAGAAGAGGAAAAATATTTAGCTGAAGAAAAAGATCTAGCTGATCATGCCGCCTCTTTTCAGGATAAAAACGATGACTAAAAAATGTAAAAATTGTAATTGTGATTGCCATTGTGATGGTGACTTACACTCAGATGTATATGGAGTATGCACCTGTGAAAATTGTAAATGTCGTGAAGTAAAAGATGAGCCGGAAGGTCTTGTTATCGATGACACCGGGGAATGTGAGTCGTGTCAATAGGAGGTAAAGTGAATTATTATTTTACAGCAATACTAATTATACTATTAGTTCTATTTGCTTTATTGGTACCAGCATATCCAGACACTACACAAAGTAATGTTTCTGGAACAAACACTGCAATTGAAGGTGGATATGCATCAACTACTACAACTACATTTGAATCAGGTTCTGACTCTGTAACTACAACAACTAATACTACAAATTCAGATATAAAATCTTCGCCACCACAGGCAGCAGCTCCATCATATAATTCAATGACACAGGATGTTTGTGCTGTAGGTATTTCTGCAGGTATACAGACTTTTGGTTTAGGTTTATCTGGTGGAAAACACGTAATTGATAAAAACTGTGAACGATTAAAATTAGCTAGAATATTAAATGACTTTGGGATGAAAGTAGCCGCAGTTGCTATTCTCTGCCAGGATGAGCGTGTGTTTGAATCAATGATACAAGCAGGCACTCCATGTCCAATTGACGGACGTATTGGTAAAGAAGCTTTAGCTTTATGGTCTAAATACGATCACGAAAGACCTGACTATAAAGTCTACGTTAAACGTATGGATGAGAGAAAAAAATCTGATGCATTAGAACAAATAGAAATAACTAAAGAATTTGAAGCACTGGAAGCTGAGAGAATCAAAGAAGAATCTATAGAAATGAAAAAAATGGAATGGGTAGATCCAAAATGATCTGGTTAACAATATTTATAGGAGTTATTATATATGCGCACTTTGCTATTGACCGTTTTGCTGATGATGCTAACCCTTACAACTTCAGCAGAAGAAACAACAACAAATAACTTACTTAGCCAAGATTTCTCTACGGGTTGGTCTGGCACTGCTACTTTAAGGCATGGTAGTGGTACAGTCGCTGCTGTTAATAATACATATATTAAATCTGATGATGTGAGTTTAGCAGATGATGCTAATTTAACAGAAGCACAATTACAGGATGGTTTTACATCCAATCACTCATTTAAATATTGGCATTGGAATAATTATAATTCTACGGTCACCTCAAAAGTAACAATAACTGGAGCAGATGGTGAGACAACAACACAAATTAGGACATATAGTTCTACGGGTTGTGGTAGTATTAACTGTGGTAGTTATCAATCTGGGTCTGATACTTTGTCTTTATCTAGAAGCACCCAAACGGACTTCGACATTAATGTAAGATATGATTTTAGCGATACTTCTAATAGTACAAGCCATTATTCAGTAGACTTAAAAGAGCCCTCTCTTACAGTTACATACGAATCAGAACCCATAGATCAATCTATTCAAGATGAAATAAACGAGATCTTCGAAGAATTAGAAGAAGAAGTCTTTGAAGATATAGAAGAGTTCTTCTTTGAAGAAGAAACTTTTACTTTTACTGAAGAACCTCAGTTAGAGATGGAAGTAGAAATGGAGATGGAAACATTTACATTTACAGAAGAATTTTTTGAAGAATTTTTTGAAGAAGGAGATATGTCATTTGATGAAGAACCAATAATGGAATTTACAGAGACAGAGATGGAGGAAATATATGAAGAGACAGAAGAACTTATTGAAACTTTCTTACCGATGGTTTCTGAAGAAGAGGAATTTTCATCTGAGGAAACGTTCACGACCGAAACATTCGAAGAAGAAGAAATAATGGAAGAAGAAATGACCGAAGAGCCTACAGAAATGGCCGAAGAAGAGATGATAGAAGAAGAGTCTACTGAAATGGCTGAGGAAGAAGCAGTTGAAGAAGAGTCCACAGAAATGGTAGAAGCAGAGGATGAAGAAGCGTTCGAAGAAGAAGAAACACAAGAAGAGGAACCTACTAGCGAAACTGCTGCAACATCCACTGTTCAGGCTAAGAAGCTTGCCAAACAAAAAAAGATACAACAGAAAAAAACTATCTTTAAAAATCTCGCTAGAATAATGGATAAAGTTGACAAGGATGTTAAGGATATTGCTAAAAATTTAGCTATCAAAAATATTATAAAAATGGAAGCAATGACAAGCGAGCAGGCCTCTTTGGACATGTATCAAAATGCAGTGTTTTATAAGCCAAAAGATATATATCTAGAGCAGCTAGCTATCTTTGATTTGAGACAACTATATCCAAATACTAGTCTTGCAAGTTATATCGATAATGATAAGATAGAAATTAAGGCTAGAAAACTTAATGAACTAAGTATTAAAAGGCAAAAGCTTTTATATGAACTGGAGATGTTAAAAAATGGCTGATAAAAAATTTAATTTAAAAGACCAGCTAGCAGGAATAGCTGCACTTATAGCAGCCATCGTTGCAATCGGTGGTGGCTTCGTTAAGTATGGTGAAATTACAACTAAACTCGATGCCATAGAAGCTAGAGAACAGGTTGTGGTTGACACTTCAGTAATTGAAAGTTCTATCGCAGTTCTACAAGAAAAAGTATCCGCTTTAGAAAGTGTAGATAGTTCACACGAACATGCAGTTACTCACGACCACACTAAATCATTAGTTAATGAAAAAGAAATCGAACTACTTAAAGTTCAAATAGAAGAAATTAGAGTGGCGGCGTCCAACCCTCTAACTAATTAATATGAAAAATTTTTATTTAGTACTAGCATTATTATTCGCATTAAGCGCCTGCTCAGTCGGGCACAAATGCACGTATACTCAAGAAGGAACAAAAATTTCATCTTGGATATGGATCTATGGTAGTGACAAACCAGTAGATCTGGATAAAATGAACTGTAACTAATGGCACGCAGAAAATACAAAAGAGCTAGAACTAAAAAAGGTCATTATAGAAAGGATGATAAGAGTACTCCTTTTTGGAATGAAGCCTGGGCTAAAGGAAGTTCTCCTAAAAAAGGAAAGAATTTTTTAAGTAAATTTGTAGATTGGATGTTAAAGTAATGGCACTCAAAATTTCAGAAGAAGCAGCCGTACAAATGCCCATGAAGACAGTGGCCAGCTTAATTTGCCTGGTTGCGATCGGGACGTGGGCTTACTTCGGTATCATTGAGACTCAAAACAAATCACTAACACGTTTAGAACTAATGGAGAAGGATCTCATAGAGAACACAGCCTTTAGAATAGGGTGGCCTCGGGGTACTTTAGGAAGTCTTCCGGCTGACTCAGAACAATTCATGTTGATAGAAGAATTGTATAAGCAGGTAGAAAAATTGCAAGCTCAACAAGAAGCTGGAATTCACAACGAAGTTATGATAAAATTTTTAGAGGAACAAGTAAAGAAACTACAAGAAGATGTAGAAAAACTTAAGGATAAACAAAGAGATTTTTCCAATGGGAGTAAAGAATAAATGAATCCAGAAATTATTTGTAGCAAATGTGGTTGTCCTTGCCATTGTGAACTTGAAAAACATTCAACATGGGGTGGACCTCCGAGTGAATATAGTGGGGAATGTGACTGCTCAACCTGCGAGTGTGAGAAATAGATATGGAAGAAATTGTAATAGCTTTATTAATGTTTGTAAATAATGAAATTAAAGAACATCGTATCCAACCCTCGATGTCCGAATGCCTTCGCGGGAAGCGCCACGCGGAAAGACAGTATAGTGAGACTGTCTCTTATAAATGCATAAAATCTAAGGCAGAAACTGAAATTTATTTAGGTGAAAAATCCATTAAAAAACTTATATTAAACTAAATGAGCAAAAATGGAAAAGATTTTTTTGGAAGGGGTTTTAGTTTAAAAACCGAGGTTACAAATGGACAGTGTCCAGTATGTGAGACTCCTACTGTTTTTGTATCTCTTTATAAGAATTTTTATAGATGCATGAACTGTGGTGGAGACACAGAACAAAAGGTTAACGGGGTAATTAGTTATATCCCTATCGTTGCCGCAGGAAGTAAGCATCCAACTTTAATAATGTCTGACGGCACCAAAGAACATGGGTAAAGTACCAAAATACGGCGTCAATACTTACCATAAACAAACTAAAAAAAAGAGACCGGGACGCCACGCAAAATCTTACTCAAAGCGAATCCCTCATAAAAAACCCTACAACGGCCAGGGTCGTTGACACAATTTACAAATTTACAAGATTAGTTTACAAAAATTTCTCCTATTTACAAGTAGTACCAACATTTTTCTTGCATCGCTTTTAATTGTAAATTATGTAAATAATATGATTAAACCGAACCCACTATTCCCAGAATCAAACTGTGTCGTTCATGACGATACCCATGGTTGGGGCGGTTAATACTTCTTGACAATTATCCCATAAGTTCTTATATTCTACTAAGAATGAGTAGAAAGATAACATTATCCACTAATAATATTGGCCATAGACAATGGGCAACCTTGATTTTAGAACTTAATAGTATGTCTAAATCATGGAAAAGATTTGGTGTTAACATAAAAATAAAAGCACCAAGAGCTGAAAAAATTATTAAGTGGGGAAATAGAAAAAGTGATGAAAAGGATATCGAGCCAGAAGTTTAGCCATGAAGGACCCCAAGAAACGAGTCCAGAGCATGACTTATGGGTTTCTGTTTTAAGTAAAGCAGCGCATGATGCAATTTACACCAGCGACTGGAGAGAGGCGCGTCTAGCTATTGCTTGGTTTAAATCAGGAAACTATAACTTCAGAAAAGTATGTGAATTTGCAGGACGTGATCCTGAGTATGTGTATAGAGTAATGGAGCTTCCTATTAAAAGAAGGGAAAAAGAAATGAGGAACGGTGGCTAAAATTTATATGATACTTTTAATTGGTAACATGTATGTATTAGAGCCTTCTGAAATTAAATTTCAAGAAGGATTGTATTGTGGAGATTATGGAGACATACTCCGTGAACAATTAGCTGTTTATAACGACGAAGAAAATCGCTGGATTCTAAAAGATGGAAGAGGTGATTGGTTCGGAGTTATGTGTAAATAAAATTTAAATGTATAAAAGGACCTGCGTCCATGTAATGCCTCGCGCTAGCCTCTGTACGACAACTTCAATGTGTGGAGCCTTTGCTCTCCTAGTAGTAAGTGCACTGAACCTAGGAGGGTTTTATGAATAACTAATAACTCTTAATTTCTTTACAGCTATAACTCATAGCAATTTTATATTCATTAATATATTTATAACCCATTTCAGAAATAAGTAATTGCGCCTCTTTATGCGCCGAACGAGTACACTCATACCAACTATCAAAGTGTTTTGGAAACTCCATAGGAGGTAAACACGATGGCTGCCCTAAAAAAGAACACACCCAAATTATTAACGCAAATTTAGTCATTGACACCTGTTGTAAATTATGGGATATTCTCCCAATATGAAAACAATAGAAAGAGGTATAACACATGACAGACATTAGTCGATATAAAAATGTTTCGTTAACAAAAGACACTTATCAAAATTTAGATAGGATTCGCAAAGTCATTACTCCACATATCGTTCAAAGCAGAAGTGGAACTATTAACATTCTAGTTAACAAAGAAATAGAGAGGCTTAATGGTAAAGCGAGACCCAAAAGTAAAAAAGAGTAGTATTTGTCCACGTTGTAAAGGAAACGGTTATTTTACAATTAAAGAAAGTGTAGAAAATCCATTGGACAAAGTGGTACAATGCCCTATGTGTAATTCAGAAGGAGAGATAAATGATCCGGGTGATGATATTATTATTACTTCTAACGGCATGCACCAGTTGCAGTGAGTTTGCTTTATTAGCAAGCGGAAGCAGTGTAGCTATTACTCAAAACGTTTATGCCAGAGCGTATAGTGGCGTCGATGTTTTAACAATTATTAAAACAGATAAAGATATAAAAACTCATTTGTATGAGAACATTAGAAAGGACCGGAATGACGCTGAAGTGGAATAAGCATGGCCAGCCATACGAGGACCTACCTGCAGAAATTTTAAAACTAAAAGAAAAACATCTCGAAGAAATTGAACAAGTCAAGAAGGAGGCTGATCTATTAATGATGAAGAAAATAATTAAATATGAAGAGATAGTTAACCAATTAAAAGCAGATCTAGCCAGAGAGAAAGAAGAGCATCAGTACGATAATCTCGTACATGAAAAAGAATTAAAAAATTTAGCAAAATTATGAGAGTAATGACACCAACTGAACGTGCCTATGTTGCAGGCATTATAGATGGAGAAGGTTATATTGAATTTAAACAACGAGAAAGGATTCGTCACGACCGACCAGGAAAACCAGTTCATACTGTTTGGAACATTCGTCTTGAAGTTCCTCAAGTGGATGGAAGGTTAATTGATTATTTAATGGAGACTACGGGTGAAGGGGTCAGGGACATGAAAAAATATCCCGATAATGATAGGTGGCAAGACCAGCATCGCTGGCGCGTTGGCTATCGAGGCGTTTATCGAGTCCTTAAACAAATCAATAAGTATTTAATTGTCAAAAAGGAAAAAGGAGAACTTGTGGTTGATCACTATGACAAAATTTTTTCTAAAAAAGTTTTTGGAAAGGGAGGTTTCGGAGTCAAATGAGCCCTAGAGATAAAGTCTACGATGAAATTTTAGAACATGTAGTTAAACTTCTAAGCGAGCATAAATCTATTGAAATGATTGCAGGATGTTTAATGGCAATTGCACAACGTTTGTATAAAACACACTTAAGCAACGAAGACTATAAAAAGATTATGAAGATGGCAGCAGAACTAGATATTAAACCGTATGATATTCGGAAAGGAACCTTACACTAATGGATAAACCTTTACCGTTAATGACCTATGATTTTCTTGATTTTTTTTCTAAACAAAAATTAAAAGATAAAACATTGGTAGAAATAGGGGCCGGAGAGTCTACTTTATACTGGGAAGAAAAGTTTAATAAAGTGATAAGCTATGAACATGATTCTGTTTATTTTAATAAAATAAAAAAAGAATTAAAAAAGGAGACCACTCAACTAAATTTGTTTGATAAGAATATTTTCTCAGACAAAAAATTTTTAGAAAATATTGAAAATGCAGATTATATTATAATAGATAATAGTCCCAAATATATACCAAGATATAATTTTAGTCTTTTTATTGCACGGAATATGAAAAAAATTTCTTATATTATTTTAGATAACGGGCTTTGGAATATAGAGGCTTATCATTATTTAATAAACAACTTTTTCGTAAAAGATTTTCCTGGTCTTAATAAAGAGGGGGATCTTACCGTTACATCTATTTTTAGCATTTTTAAGGATCCAAAATATTATCATGTATAAACCTTTACCTCCCGGATTGTTTATTGAAGAGTCAGCCATTCATGGAGCAGGACTCTACACAAATGCAGCTCTTAAAAGAGATTGTCAGTTAGGCATTACTCATGTCCAAGTCGGCAGCGATTTATATAGAACTCCTCTTGGAGGATTTATTAATCATTCAGATAATCCTAATTGTATTAAGACTAGCTCTTTAAAAACAACCAAGATTGTGGACGCAGAAGCACCACACCTACACACGAAAGGTCCCAAATATATTGTATGGAATCTTTCCACTACTAGAGACATCGAAGCAGGAGAGGAATTAACATTAAGTTATACCTTTTATAAAGTATGATAACTTTTATTGAAAAATATAAAGTTGATCCAGGTCTTTGTGATCAACTCATAGATTATTTTAAAAATAATAAGGAGCACAAACATCGGGGTACTCCACAGTCTTATACCGACGATAAAAATATTAAAGACTCAACAGATGTATTCTTTTTTAATGCCTCCAACAATAAACATATTTGTTCCTTTTTTGATGTAATCAGTGAATGTGTTTCTTCTTATATGATTAAATATAAGGTAAGAGGTTATTTAACCACAGAGAGTTCTAATAATATTCAATACTATAAACCAGGTGGAGGTTATCCTCAATTGCATTATGAAAGAGGTACCATATGGAAAGATAAGGACAGACAATTAGTTTATATGCTCTATTTAAATACCGTAACTGATAAAGGGGGTACTCACTTTCCCTATCAAAATATTACGACATCAGCGATTAAAGGGGACCTTCTTATATGGCCGGCAGACTTTACTCATCCTCATCAAGGAGTTATTTCTCCTACTCAAGAAAAGTATATAGTGACCGGATGGTTTGTCGTGGGGGAATCCTCAGGAAAAAAGGAAGAATGGCTAAAGGAAAATCAATGAACGAAGTATTTTTAATGATATTCGCGTTTCTGGGTCTAATGACTTTATTAGCTCTTTACGTGCTGGTGGTGGTTTTATGAAAAAGAAAACTAAAAAATTTATATTAGAATTTTTAGACTTTTGGCCGCTATCTATAGTGACTCCACTTATGCTCCTTAGCATAGTGCTGGGTGCTGCATTAGGATGGGGAGGTTAAATGAAAAAGGAACAAATAAAACCCAGTGTGATGATTGCCATGCCGTGCTATGACTCGGTGAAGGCGAGCACCATGGTGGCCGTCATTAAAGTTATTCAACAACTAGCAAAGAGTGGGGTTGCCGTTGGAATTAATACGATGAAATCTCCACTGATTCATCAGGCAAGAAACTATCTCACTTCAGTCTTTTTAAACTCAGACTTTACACATTTATTATTCCTTGATTCCGATGTCGATTTTGAACCCGAAGCAGTGCTTCGGATGTTGGTGGCGAAGAAGGATGTGATCTGTACTCCTTATCGAGTCAAGTCCCCGGAGGTGGATAAGAAGATGTATACAGTTGAATTAAAAAAAGACGCTCGGATGGAACCAGGCGAGATCATTGAAATAACAGCAGGCCCCACAGGGATCATGCTTATTAATCGGGATGTCTTTAAAAAAATTATAGAAAAATTTCCAGATCTGAAAATTAAGAACCCTGTCTTTCCAGAGCCAGGACCAGATCATAAGTATTATTATAACTTCTTCAGTTTTACATTTGAAGATGGTTATTCAAAAGGAGAAGATGTATCCTTTTGTAGACTGGTACAGAAGCTTGGTTTTAAGCTTTATGCGAACACCGCTTCTTTTACCCAACATCATGGCTCTTATGCCTGGGGAGGAAGATTTAAAGATGCATTGGAACAAAAAATTTAAATACCCAACCAGTTCTAGGTCCCTGATCGATGGGAAACGTCACTATGATATTGGACAAACAAAGTTACCAAGTGTTACGACTATCATTGGCGCAACCCAGTCGGAGGAGAAGAAAAAATCCTTAGCTGATTGGAAGGCAAGACTCGGGGTTCAGGCAGCTGATAGAGTGCGAGATATTGCCGCGTTAAGAGGGACTGCCATGCACACGTATCTGGACGCTTATATTCAGGGAACAGGGCACAAGGACCTAACGAGCGTGGGCCGGGAAGCTGAGCCAATGGCCAAAAAGATTATTAATGACGGTTTAATTGACTTAAGTGAAATATGGGGCAGTGAGGTTACCCTATATTATCCAGAATTGTACGCTGGTGCGACTGATGTAGTGGGAATTTATAACGGACGCGAAAGCATAATAGACTTTAAGCAAACTAACAAGCCAAAACGAAGAGAATGGATTGAGGATTATTTTGTCCAACTTGGGGCGTACGCGATGGCCCATAACTATGTGTACCAAACAAAGATTCAGTCTGGAATCATTCTAATGTGTTCTAAAGATGGATTCTTTCAGAAGTTTGAGGTGTTTGACCAGGAGTTTGTGAAGTTTCAACACGAGTTCTTGAAGAGAACAGACCAATATTATAAAAATGTATCCAATACAAAAGGCGAAAAAGATACAAAAAATGATGAAAAAGTATAGTAAATCATGGGCTATTTTCATTTGTACCCTCTGTATACCCTTTTCTCAATGAAAAAAAGTTTTTTTTATTTTTTTTTTTTAAAAGTGGTTACAATTGGTACAAATGCTCGAATTGTTGTATACCAACACTTATTCGCTCAAATTTGTATCTTAGAGCAGGATACAATTGGATACAAAAGATACAATTATTCAAAAAAGCTAGCAATACCAACACTTTAAGGGACGCGCGCACATGATTCACTCTTTCTTATTTTCATTTTATAGGAGGAAGGGTATACATGGGGCCGGACACAATTATGACTAGGAAGAAGAAATCTAAATATAAACATGTAGTAATTAATAAAAAGAAATATTATTTTTATACAATTAACTGGATTGATATCACGGGGGATGCAGGTCACGCCAGTGCGGACGAGTTTAGTAAGTTTGAATGTGCTAAGATGGTTACTCAAGCCTACCTTTTTAGAAAAACTAAAAAGTTTATTTGGACTTTCAGTAGCTATGACACTAACGACGAGGTTTTCTCTGATAGGAATGTTATGCCGGTTGGTTGTGTTTTAAAAATGACTAAGCTGGCTCTTTAGATTCTTTGGCTAAAAGTTTTTTAGCCTCAATTACTTTCTCATTCTTCTTTTTGATTGTCTTCATTCTGTCATATAGTTGATCAAGATTAAGGTCATCAATCTTACCGTGTCTCACAATCTTTTGATCAATATAGTAGCCAGCCACTTTACCTCTAGCTATTTCAGTAGTAGCCGCAGCCGCTAGATTTCTGTTATCTTTTTTACCTCTGTCTCTAATTTTACCAAGTTCTTCTAGGTGTCCTTCAAAGCTTATGCCATATTTTTCTCTTACTTCATCCCTAAGATTACTAATGTAAGCGCAAACAAGTGGGTATTTATTTGGGTTGGTCATCTTAGACCCTTCGTTGGCAGCGTCAGAATAGCCTGCTAGTCTGGCTGCTTCTGTTTTAGTGATGGGATTGCCCTCGACTCCATAAACTATGAGTTGGGAAAACTTCATCTGCATAGGTGTTAGTTGCTTTTTAGGTCCTGGCATAATCTTGCATAATATAATAGTTATTGTATATATACAACACTAATGATAAATGGAAGATACTTCAGACAAGCTTTAGATAAGTTTTTTATGAGCCCGGTTAGCGGTAACGCGAGGGTACAAGTTCAGCTTCCTAATGGCCAGATGATGGACATTAAGGAAATTAATTTGTTAGAAAATAGAATAGTTGGAGACAGCGAGACACACAGATTAGTTCTCGTCGCCGAACCAGAAAGAGCTAGTATGAATAAAATAATTGGAAAACTGTAACTCTCTCTAGGGGTAGTTAGACCACCGATGTTAGAGCGACAACTTTGGAAGAAATTAAAAAATGAGTCTAAAAGAATTTCGTGGACACGCCTGGAAAATTGGGCTTTATTCGGCACTCCTGATCTTTTGGGCTACTCTCCTAACGGCAACTTTTTCACACTTGAATTAAAAGCGACCACCCCTAAAAAACCCTATTTGGTGCGCTGTTCCCCGCACCAAATATCTTTTCACATTAAGCATCCCAGAAATTCCTATATCCTGGTTGCTTGTACCCTGGAGCTTGGGCACTTTAGACTTTATTCAGGATCCCGGATCCTAGAGCTTGTTGATTCAGGGCTCAGGCTTGAGCCCTTAGCTTGTGGACTGGGTCCCTGTGTACGTTTGCTTGAGGGCTTGTGAGCTTGAGCTCTCTCCTTCCTCTGTAGTTCTTTAAATTCTTTAAACCACTGTGCTGTAAAAATATTTTTTCTCATTCTAGTGTAATGGATAGGCGATGTTAGCTGTGTCCCTGGACCAGCATGCGCGACAGTCTTTGCACTGGTTGCCCTGTTCCTTCGCCGGGCAGCTCTTCATCTCAGTCACCACGGTCGACGTCCACGGCCAGAACCCTGCTGCGGGCCTGTTTATCTTATGGCCTGAAAGTCTTATAATTAAATTTTTTGGAATACTATCGAAATTTAATGGCAAAAATCTGGCCTCACGTGTTGGGAGCCAGTGTCTTGTGTTGGGGGTACGGAGACATACCTCGAATATGTTCTTGAGATGCTGCACAGACTGCAGGTCCCCTGAGTCATGCCACCTGAACCATGGCGTGTTGTCAATTAATACAACCATAGCGGGAATCCACTGTGGATGAGTCAGACTAGCCAGGCGGCGCGCGAGCGCTTCCTTTACATTGCGAAATCTATATCTCCCCTTTAGAGCATAACAGCCATGACAGACTGAGCCCGGGATCTTCACCAGCTTGGCGCCTGTTATGCAGGCCTGAGCTGGCAGGTTATACGCCGGTCCGGGCATCTTGGACGGCTTCGACAGCCCGCCGGTGATTTGTCTTGCTTCTTTTTTATTCATATGTCCTATAATATCCCATGCTTGAGAGTTGTCAAGCTTGGAGGCTTGAGCCCTTATTTTTTTTTTAATTTTTTTTCCAGGCGCTTGCGCGCCTGGGTTGGAGGAATTTATCATACGGAGAATTCTCCGGCTGTGATCGAGTCAAGGTAGGCATCAGGATCCCAGGCCTTCTTGCCGGGGTGCCCTGTTACCGTCTGCCAGCTGCCATCTCGCAACACCTGCTGTACCTGGTGAGCGTATACGGAGCCCGCTTCGTCGAACATTCCAATCTCTGAGCCATTGCTGTGGATCAGGAGGGTCTTACGGAGCCCGCGGCCCTGTACTGGAGACTCTAACAGCCTCCCAGTCACCGGGGTGCCCAGCTGTGTTGTTTTAACTTCGTCATTCTTTTTTAGATCTTTATATTGTATTTTCATAATCCCATTATATCCCAGACCCCCGGACCTGTCAACCCTGACGCTCGCGGCCTTTTTTACTTTAATGGGCGGGCCCACCCGCTTGAGGGCTTGAGAGCTTGTAGCCTTATTCTTTTTTTTATTTTTTTTAGACCGGACCCGCGCTGCCGCGAGTCCAGTATTCCAGGTAACAGTTTTATACATTAATTTGTTTTTTTCTTGGCATGTCCACCCTGAATCATGACGTCATCTCCAGAGAACCCTGCACCCTTTAACATGTTTCCAATTTGGGCAATCATCTTAACTTCAGCGTGTTTCTCGTGTTTGTCTTTGTATTTAATATATTCTTTGTTCATGATCACAGGCTCAAACTTTGTAAAATAACTAGTACCGCTATCGTAGCCGTCTTTTGTTTTTACTGATTTACCAGTTGATACATGCCACCTATTATCTTTATAGAGATAAATATATTCTATAAATATATCTCCGCGCATTGACGCCATATACATCCACTCATCGCGGTAAGTTTTAGCTGGCTCTTCATCTCTGTTCCAGTCTCTGGCGTAAAAACTACACTCATCAATGGTATCACCTAAATAGCTGGCGTCGCCATGATTAAATAATAGTTCTGCAACATCTCTTTTGTTATAATTGTCCACTAGGCACTTGCCAACTCCGCAAGGGTAGCCGTCCGAGTGTACGTATATAACTTTTACTTTTTTATTACCGTCTTTGTCTGCTGGTAATTGTATTGCTATATTACTTCTTGTTGACATTTTTTCTCCTTTATTAAGTATCCCAGTATATCCCAGAGCTGCAAACAAGTCAAGAAAAAAAGAAAAATTTTTTTCTTGACAGTCCTTTAGAAATATGTGGGCGGGCCCACCCCGCTTGAGGACTCATTCATATTTTTTATTTTTTTTAAAAACCAGTTACAACAACTGATCCCAGATCCATTGAATATGATTCGTTAAAAAGATTTCCAATGGATCAGGGATCAGGTCGGACTAATCAACCTGATCCCATAGGTTATAAAAACCAAACAATCAATAGGCCTACACCTATTGCAAAAATATTTAAACCCCATAGCCATTTTGGCCAAAAATTAAAATATTCTTTTAGTGGCTTTCCATAAATTATCATTTTCCCTTTCTTCACTTTTACTGCTTGAAGAGTGCCTAGTAGCAAGTTCAAGCAGTTCAAGTTTTATTTCCTATCATCATTTTCTTGAAGAAAAGTATCTTCGGAAATTAGTATCTTATATAATCCTATTGACAAGTCTTGTCAAGTAATATATAAATTTATTTATGCAACAACAAACAGAAAGAGGAATAACATGGCTAGAATAAGATTGAACCAAGAATTACGAAATAAAGGTGCAACAAGATTTCGTTCACACTTGGAACAAGAAAATACACAAGAGAAAGAAGATTTCTTTCAAAAACGAGAGAAGTTTAAGGAACTTCAAGATCAAACATGGAACTTGGCTAAAGAAATAGTTGGTAGGCATTATACACCAGAAGATATTAAAATGGCTTATCACTTGCAGAACAAGTTTGAAAATGTGGACACTATTGCGAAAGATAGTTGTTTTCATTTTGGTTACATGGGAAAGGTCGAGGATAGAGATCAAAATGATAAACCAATAATGAAAGACAAATATATTGAAAGTCATTTTGATTTTAGACTTGACGGAAATATTAACGGACATGAGCATAGCAAGCAAAACGATTTTGCTTATGCCATGTATCGTGATGAGTTGAAAGGTCGAGAGGGTTGCAACCCTGATATCAACATAGAGCAAAAAGATAATCAATCTAATCCACATTGGACAAAAATTGAAGATAGTAATGAAAAATATCTCGGTTTGAGTGGTGGTAGAGATAATAATACTTCGTTTGCTAAAGAGTGGAACAACGATTATGTACTTGATTTAATTGGTCGAGAATATTGTCGAGATAGATCAATTGCTTGTACTGAAAAGGAATATCAAATCTTAATGGTTTGGCAACAAGCTAAATCCAAGTTGATTATGGCACACGAAAAATGGATATCTTCTATTTTAAACCAGATGAAAGAAATTAAAATGGGTTTAAAGGGATATAAATATCTTGATGAAATGATTGAGTTTGGAACTGAACTTGGTTTAAGTATTACTGACGCAGAACTTATTAGATGTAACTCTACTGGACTTGCGATCTTTAATCCGAAAAATCTTGCTGAAAGAGTTAAGGGCATGGTCAATAAAAGCGTAACAAGAGAACAAAAAATCGCTTTACGTAAGGCATACGACAAACAATCTGAAGTTGTAAATTAACTTCTTGACTTTAGACATGGGATATAGTATTATTATCCCATGTTTAACAATCTAACGAAAGAGGATAAAATGCCGAAACAAAAAGTATGGCTAGTGATTGAAAAAAATGTTTATGGAGATACACAAACATTTTCAGTTATCAAGCACCATGTTTCAATAGAAGAAGCAGTAAAATATAAAGTCTATCTTGAAGCACTTAATGATAGAAAAAATCAAACTTACTTTTTAGCAAGTGATACTGATACTGTTATGAATAAAGTAATAACTGCTCATAACAAGTCAGTTAATATGAAAGAGGTTGCATGAGTAATGAACTTAAACAATCTCTTATAATAGATGATGAAAGTAAAATGGATTTAATTCCAGCCATTTATTATATTACTTATTATGCGAAAAAGCACAGTAAGATTATAACTCGTAAGGGTTTAAAGTTTAAACCTGATACCGATACACAAGGAAAATACTTTGTATCAAAAAACGATACACCTTGTTTTATCTATTGGGATTGTGACGCTGAACCTAATCAAAACGGCAACCAATGGCGTCAAGCTACTGGTTCAATCGAAGTAAAACCAGCTTAATGCAGTACTGTCAAGGAACTAACTGCCACGAATACAAAACTAAAGATCGTATTCGTGGCACGAAAGGACAGAAATATTATGCCACTAGACGTAGATCAAAAATGTATTATGGTAAAGGAAATTTTTGTTCTTTAAATTGTCAGAACGATTGGTGGGAAATACATGGAGATAATGCAGTTAATCACTTTGGAAGATTGACCGAACCCAAAACTGTAATGTGTGACAATGCTTGGTATAAAACCTATATCTACAATTATGATTATAAGAACGGCAACAATTATAATCATTTTATGGTTAATGATTTACTGGGTAAGAAGATACCAATTACAGAAGAACAATATAACGATCAGAATTATAAACACTCCAGTACTACAGAATAACTTATCCCACAATAAGTTAAACATGAACAAGGCGCAGTAATGCGCCTTGTTTACACGTATTAAATGTATGCAGTTCTCGCATACCCCACATATTGTGTGTCAAGATAAATCTTATAATATCCCAGATTAATTGTCGCAGTTGCAAAAAGGCAACAGGGTGGGCCCACCCCATCGCCACGGGGTGGGCCCACCCCCTTAAACACTGTTGCAGAATTATCACACCCCCACACCCCCACCCCCCTCCCAGACTCCCGGGCTCGGGAGGGGGGTGGGATCTTATAGAGGTACCAGGTCCTGGGACGAATTAGATTGAATCGGGAGGGCCCACCCCCTTAAATAAGAAAAAAGGGGTCCCAAGTTTACCCTTTATTGCTTAATTCAGACTCTCATGGTAAGACTTTTAAAAACGATGATTCATATGAACGATGATATAAATTTTATTAAAAAATTACCAGTAGACGAACAAAAAGCATACTTAAAAGCGTACTTAAAGGCAGATCAGCTAGAGACCCAAAAAAGGGTCAAAGGGGATTTTATGGAATTTATAAAATATATCTGGCCCCAGTTCATTAGTGGTGAACATCATAAAATTATTGCGCAAAAATTTAACGATATCGCTAGTGGTAAAATTAAGAGACTCATTGTGAACATGCCGCCTAGGCATACAAAGTCAGAATTTGCATCTAACTACCTACCGGCTTGGATGATTGGAAAGAATCCGGATTTAAAAATAATTCAAGCTACCCACACAGCAGAACTCGCTATAAGATTTGGTCGTAAAGCTAAGCATGTTATTGATTCTCCTGAATATCAAGAAATTTTTGAAACTTCGCTACAAGAAGACTCCAAAGCTGCCGGAAGATGGGAGACTGCACAAGGGGGAGAGTACTTCGCGGTTGGTGTTGGAGGTGCCATGACAGGTCGTGGTGCTGATTTATTAATCATTGATGATCCACACAAAGAAAAAGATTTATTAAGTAAGGAATCTTTTGATAAAGCATACGAATGGTACACAGCTGGACCTAGACAAAGACTTCAACCAGGTGGAAAAATTATTTTAGTTATGACACGTTGGTCTACAAGAGATCTAACGGGCACATTACTCAAGGCTCAGGGAGAGGTAAAAAGTGATCAATGGGAAGTTGTAGAATTTCCAGCTATCTTACCTAATAATAAACCCGTTTGGCCAGAATATTGGAATATAGAAGAATTAGAGGGAGTCAAAGCTTCTATTAGTGTTGGTAAATGGAATGCTCAGTATATGCAAACCCCAACAGCTGAGGAAGGAGCCCTTATTAAGAGGAGTTGGTGGAGAAATTGGGACAGTGATAGACCTCCTAAGTGTCAATTTATTATTCAAAGCTATGATACGGCTTTTATGAAGAAAGAAACGGCTGACTTTTCAGCTATTACTACTTGGGGAGTTTTTGAAAAAGAAGGAAGTGGTCAAAATGCAATTTTACTGGACGCATTTAAAGGTCGATATGAATTTCCAGAATTAAGACGTTTAGCTCATGAAGAATATTTACATCATCGTCCTGATATCGTTTTAATCGAGGCCAAGGCATCAGGGATCCCTCTAACCTACGAACTTAGAAATATAGGAATCCCAGTTATTAACTTTACGCCGTCAAAAGGAAATGATAAACATGTTAGAGTGAATTCCATATCCCCGCTTTTTGAAGCTGGGAAAATTTGGGCCCCGATGCATGAGCATTTTGCCCAGGAAGTAGTGGAAGAGTGCGCAGCATTCCCGCATGGTGATCATGACGACTATGTGGACTCGACAACGCAGGCAATTATGCGTTTAAGAGGGGGAATGTTTATAACTCATCCTCAAGATGTTAAGGATGAAAAGATTGAGAGAACTGGACTAAATTATTATGGCTAGAAAAATCATTATCGGAGAAATTTTAAACCTCATTAAAGGTCTCGGCGGAAATCCCAATAAATTCATGGGAACCAAAACCAATATTAGTTTTTTAGGCAAAGGTCCACAAGAATCCCTGTTCCAGGGTGCCATAGACATTGAAGGCATGATGAAAGCCCGTTTCCCGCTAGAAAAAGTTATCGCCGAATCAGAAAAGGTTGGCGGCTATGTTACTTCCGGAAAATTAAACGATTTACAGCTACAACGACTACGAGATAATTTAATTTCACTTAAACAAGCTTATAAACCTGAGCAACTTGCTAACATCACTGACATGGCGACAGGAACCAGGGATCTAACACAAGAAGGTTTGGGGAGTTTAAGAGCCCTACAAAGATTTCCAAAAGAAACACATAAATTTATGGGCCGACCGCTGAAGGATGCAGATTTTATTGAAATTGAGAAATTGGCCAAGGAAGGAAAATTAGGATTTAGAAATCCGGAACATTATGGACCAGCAGAACCAGGAAGTATCGGAGCTAAAGCAATTGATGAATCAATCGAAGCTTACCCAGGATTGAAATTTTTTGAAGGTACTGAACTTGCTGAAAAAACACATTCGGCACGAGCAACCCTACTTAGAATCTTAGACATGACTCCCACTGGACAAGAAGGTGTGGGACTAACGCTGAGAGAACTTATGTCTCCGCAAGAATTGAAATGGGTTCTAGAAGGTGGAGGCGGAGCGAAAGGAGATCCTATTGCTCTTATTGCCAAATACTTTGGACCTGTTGTTGCTAAAAATATTCCAAGTCCAGGTGCACCTGGAGTTATAGAAGAATTCGTCAGAAAAATAATGAGACTGAAAGATCGTCAAGGAAGAGGAGTTGAAGATCCATTTTTTTCAAAAACAGAACTTGATTTTGCTGGAGGCGGTCTTGCGCATATTCTACAGGTTCCAAGAAGCAGTTATTCTAAAGGAAGAGCTGTTAAAGGTTTAATGAAATTAGTTAATAAAAAATTTGGCAAAGATACTCTTAAAAAAGCTTCTGATGTAACTCCGAGTACAAAATATGAAACGCTTGCAGCCGTTACTGATTTTGAAAGAAGAGAAATGATAAGAAATAAATATCAAGGTCTAATTGATGACGATCTTTTAAATAAAATATTAGCAGATAATAATCCCCAAAGAATAGCAGAAGTGTTAGCAACGATCGATGAAGCATTAGTTATGCAGAATATTAAAGGCATGGGTCCGGAATCAATTATAGCGTCTTTTAAAGAGTCTTGGAAAAGAAAACCAAGTGCATCCGGCGGTCTAGCTGGGATCTTGGAGGTATAATGTTAGAAAGTTTTGGGGGCCAATATAGTATTACAGAATTAGATAAAGGTGCCCAACATTATACAGGTGATCCAAATGCTAAATACTCGGAGCTAACTGGTGCAAAAAACAGAGCTCTTAGAAATAAAATTAGATCAAATATAAAATATCATAAAGGAACATTTGTAATACCAGGAACTGAATTTCTCGTTCAAGACAAAACGGCAAAATTAAATGAATTTTTAAAAGGTAAAAAAACAATCAAACAGTCAGAACTAATAAAAAAATTAGAGGAGCTCGGTTATAAAAATTCTAAGGTATTTGTTAACACGGTAGCATTTAATAGACCGGAATTAAACATTGTAAGAGATGTAGAAAAAGCTCCACCACCTCTAAAAGGAAGTAAATTATATACTACCGCACAATTAAATAAAGCGTCTAAAGGAATGTTTGAAGGAACATTATATGATGATCTAGGCTCTAAAGAAAGAGGTCAGGTAGAAAGTAAATTACGTGCCCAAGGGGGTAAGTATTCTAAGTTTAGAAAAATTGATAACCCTTTATCTACACAAGAAATAAAAGATATAAAAACAAAATACGGGAACGTAGTTAAAAAATGGGATTTTAATAATAATAGATTTGGTATTGGTCCTACAGGAAATGAAAAACTTTATGATAAGATAAGACACTTTGTAGCAGAGCCTAAACCATATGAATTAACTGCAGATTTGAGTAGTGCAGATGGTTGGATGGGTGCTCAGATGAATAGGGCCTATAAATTAGAAGATACTAGATACAAACCTATTCGTGTTATAAGAAACGGCAAAGAAAGAATAGCTGGATTTATAGATAATACAAAATTTGGTAAAGGTAAAAAATATATATTTTCTGAAGAGTTTATAAAAGGATCAAACGCGGATGGTATTTTAATGTCTACTCACCCTGATTATTTAGAAACTAAAAAATTTAGAGATATTGCTCAAAAAGGAAAAGTTCCGGTGCAAGGAGCTTTAAAAAATATTTTACGGAATAAAGGTGTTGACACCACTAGAATAAGTTTATCTGATTTATATAAGTATATGATGGGAGAAGTAGGGATTGAAGGAACAAAAAATGCTATTGAACAACACCACATAAAAGGTGTGGATGTTAGAGCAACAGGAAATTATCAATTATTAGATCGAGATTTAAATGCACTTGCAAGAGAAGCAAGTAAAGAAATTAAAGCAAATAATTTAAAAAGAGTAAAAGAGTTAGAAAAATTAGGGGTTAGAGTTGATGTTGGTAGTGAAGCTTATGGTACTGGACCAGGAAAAGCTAGTTCAGATTTTTTAAAGATTAAAGATAAAGTTACAAGTTTTTATAAAACACCTAAAGGAGAAAAAGTTTTAGGTTCATTACAGCAATTTTTAAAACAAGATGTTGTTGGTTTATCCCGAAGTAATGCTGGTGGGGTCTGTAATATTCCTTCGATTGTGGGAAGAAAGGCCGCAGGTGGAAGAATCGGTTTTGCTGCAGGAAGTAATTGTGCAGGACAAATGGAAATTGCTATTAATAAGAACCCACTTAAAGTTACGCAAGAAATAACTGAATTACCTGGAAATAAAATTATTAACACAGTTAAAAACTCAGCCAGAGGATTTTTAGGAACTTTGGGTAAATTCGGCGCGAGAGCTGCGCCGTTTGCAGCACTTGCTGCAGTAGGTGCAGGTATAGAACCATTAGTAAAACAATTTGTAGCAGACGACCCTTCAACTTATTTAACAA
>Ga0080013_1002292_pt1 | contig 22839 bp, 25 predicted proteins | sample ETNvirenome_6_85_FD_69236 | JGI IMG/M metagenome (GOLD analysis project Ga0080013, IMG submission 69236) | Marine viral communities from the Pacific Ocean - ETNP_6_85 (SPADES assembly) (version 2) | ecosystem: Environmental > Aquatic > Marine > Oceanic | place: Pacific Ocean | collected 2013-06-19 | reverse complement strand
ACCGTCACGCTACTCAGATTGCTACCAGTTCCAAAGTTAATACGAGAGAACTGTTGTCTGGTATCTAGACCATCTGGGAGATATCCTGACTCAAAATTCTTTTTCATCATGATGTCGGGTTTGATTTGAAGAATAGAAGTTGGATTAATCCAAATTTCGTCTAACTCAAACCGACACGAGGCGCGACGTTCCATTACATTAAAGTCTCTAATTTTTTTTACTTCCACGAACTTAATCATTTTATTCCCTCACAATTTATATAGTTTTTTATGTGGTACGGACCATCTATCTCCGCGGCAATAAACCTCCACATAATCTGTATGTTTGATACTGGTAACCACCCCTACAGTGGGCTCTGGGTTAACCAAAGCGGCGCGCGGGATGATGGGGGCGGAGGGGTCTAGTCTAATAAGATAGACCGCCGCGGGAATATGAACTAGCTCACCAACTTCTAATGCTGTCCTATTCATCAGATGGCTCTTTATTGTCCTCCAAGGCGGGCTGCGGTGATGGTGGGAGCGCGGGGGGCGCTAAAGGAGCGCTACGCTGTTGTTCTAGATAATCATAATATCCATTCACCATTTCAGCACCCTCTTCTAGGCGCAAATCGACCTGGGCCAAAATAAGGCGAGCATCTTCTATTGTTTTACGAAAACTTATAAGATTTAATTCTTTCTCTGGGTGTTCTTTTAATACATCCACCGCTTCATTAAATAGATCAATAAACTTTTGTATTCGCGGACCTTGGTTCCCAAGAACCGCGGCCACCTCGGCAAGGAGGTCCTCCTCCTCGACTGTATAACTTAACTTAACTTTCATGTTCTCTCCATTCTTAATTCTAAAAGACCATCTTCCATCCCGTAGCAACTGATAAACCAACAATGGCTGTGACAACTATCCACAAGATACGCAGATTGGTTGCCTTCCAGTCTTCCATAAGTCTTATGCGCATTTCCAATTCTCTCAGGCGCGCAAATAAACCGCTATCGGGATTATAGACAGCTTCTTTAATTTTTGATACATTATCCGCTAGCTCATCATGCTTATCGAGCAAAAGTTCTATCTTGCCGGCGACGTCCGCTAGTGCTACCGCGATCCCTTCGTCTGAACTCATAGTAATTTCTCCCCACTCACCTTAAGTAGTACTATCGCTCTATAATGGCATGGGACGTAGTAATTAATGTCCCCGCTGCCGAGGCGGCATTTTGCAGCGCGCATCGAGTAACCTTCAAGGGATCAATAATTCCAGATACATACATGTCTACAATTTCATCGGTACGAAAATTATACCCATAATTAAATTCCTCTTCTTGTACACGCTTCTCAATCAAATCAGGCGACTCGCCGGCATTTTGTGCCATCTGTCGTAGGGGGGCGCTCAAAGCTCTCTTTACTATTTCAACACCAAGGCGTTGGTCTTCATTGTCGACAGTCGTTGTAAGGTCTATACCCGCTCGTAAGAGGGCCACACCCCCGCCAGGGAGCATCCCCTCCTCTTGTGCAGATTTGACCGCCTCTAACGCATCTTCAATGCGATGCTTTTTTTCAATCATTTCTACTTCAGTCGGAGCCCCTACGTTAATAACAGCGACGCCGGCAGCTAGTTTAGTAATTCGCTCCTGTAGCTTATTACATTCAATCAAGTTATCAGTTTGGCGTATCATATTTTTAATAGTTTCAATGCGGCTCGTAATTTCTTCTGTATCACCGGCGCCCCCAACCACGGTTGTCAAGGTCTTAGTGACGTCAATTGACTTACACTGTCCCAGGTCCTTTAATTTAATATTCTTAAGAGTCGACTCGGACTCTCTAGATATCAACGTGGCGCCTACACTCAACGCCAAATCAGCAAGGATGTTTTGTCGACCCTCGCCATAGTATGGAGCCTTCACAGCCGTTATCTTCATGTTTCCTCGCACCGAATTCATAATTAAGGCTGCTAGTGCTTGGCCCTCAACCTCTTCTGCCACAATAACCAAGGGGCGTCCATCTCGGGAAACTATTTCCAGAGCCGGAAGAATCTGATCAACCGAATCAATACGAAAGTTAGTAACCAAAATCAAAGGGCTATCATATTTTACAGCGGCGCGCCTTTCGTCAGTGACAAATGCAGAAGCCACATAACCAGATGGCAGTCTAAACCCCTCGATAACATCTAGAGATGTTTCTAGAGAGCGAGCCTCTTCTACAGTGATTGCCCCATCTTCTCCCGCCTTATCAATGGCGGTGGCAACCAACTTCCCTATCACCTCATCGTTGTTAGCAGAAATGGTCGCGATGTTTTGGATCTCCTCTAGAGATGTGATGGGAACTGTCATGGCCCTGAGAGCCTCCACAACGGTCTGTGTGGCCTTGTCGATGCCTCTCTTAAGCTCGATGGGGGAAGACCCCGCCGAAAGGTACCGCTGGGCCTGTGTGTAGATCTCTCGGGCCAATACTGTCGCAGTGGTGGTACCATCGCCAGCCAGTGTATTGGTCTGAGAGGATGCCTGCTTAATAATCTGCGCAGCTGCGTTTTCAAATTCATCATCTAAATGCACAAAGGTAGCTACTGTTACACCGTCCTTTGTAATAAATGGTTCTTTATTCTTCTCTTGTAGAATAACATTTCGACCCTTCGGGCCGAGGGTTGCGGCCACATTGTCGGCCAGCTTGTTAACCCCTTCTAGCAGCTTCTCATTTAAGGTAGTCCTGCTATCATATGTGCACTTCGGCATAAATTACTCCATTCCTCTATTCCTATTATAACATTCTTGCTTGTAAAGTCAAGCTAATTTTCTGAACTTTCTGGTTCTTTACTGGTCGTTGCTATTCCCGCCTTGATTGAGGCTTCAATCTGTGCGGTGTTTTCAATAGCTCGTTCGCCCGAGCTGATGGCTCGGTCTCTTTTATCAAACGTAAAATACTTATTAATGTTCTCTGATAAATCTTTAGTAGCACTGAAAAGTTGCGTGATATCTCCATTCAATTTGTCCATATGGATAATAGCTACGTCTTCAATTTGTTTGGCGGAATACGGAAGGGTTCCTAATTCTTGATATTCTACAAAATCAAATGATTCCAGCTGCGGGATACTAATAGACCACTGAGTGTGTTGTTTCTCACCTTCTAGAAGGAGGGTCCATTCTTCCCGAATGGCTTCATACAAAGCTTCTCTCGCCGCCACCACACTATCGGTGTCAGCCGCTATATCTACCTGTTCAGCCTCCTGGGCTGCTGCCTCTGCAGCCTCTCGTTCAGCCTCCTGGGCTGCTGCCTCTGCAGCCTCTCGTTCAGCCTTTAGGCGCTCCTTTTTAGCTCTTACTGTGGTGGAATAGCCCTTGGTTTGTTGTAAAAGTGCATAGCGTTCCTCCCATGACTCTGCAGCCTTTAATTGCTGTAGGCTTTCTTCGGGGCCGAGCCCCAAGCTAGCTAATGTGATAAGAGAGGCGCCGGACTTCTTACCCCTTCCTTTCGCATCCAGATACAGGGCATCCAAAAAGTTTTCTTGTGTGAGTCTAAACTGCTCAATAGCTATTGCCTCTCCGTCTTTCCGTGCGACAATATAAATCATCTCTCCAAACTCATCCAGGCCGTCTATTAAATTAGTATAACTTCCTTCAATCTTAGTCTTGGGGCCAAGCAGTTTAAGACTAATCGGCAGTGGGTTTTCACTGTCTTTGAACGCAATTAGGTCCTGAATGGGAAGGTTGCCCATAGCAGAGATCTCAGCCTCCTGCTCGCCCTGCAGAAGCGCGGCAAGAAACCCTTCAAACACAAAGCCAGCGCTAGCTGCATTAAAGCTATTGATGACAGCGCTGAGAGATTCAAGAATGATGAGGGATGAAATGATACGTCGCGGGGAAGTAATTTTACTCGATTCCGCAACTATCCTCTGAAGGTAAGTTAGCTTCCCTTCAATGCTTCGGCCTCCGCCGACTACCGAAAAGAGTCGATTGATCTGTTGGCGCTCCATACTCTCAGGGTTCCCCCACGCCTCCGTAGGTGTGAACTTCGGTAACACCAATAAAAACTCTTGTGCTCTTTGGCGTACCTTATCTTGTGCTTCTGTTAAAGTTTTAGCCTCCATTACCTCTTCGATAAGTGAGGCAATGCTCTGAAACCCATACACATCTCTATTCTTTTTAAAGTGTTCTTCCACTAATGAATCAAAATCAAACGACATATCATAAACTCCTACTATAATTAGACAATTATATCTGCAATACCCATCTCAATTGCCTCTTCCGCAGAAAAGAATTTGTCTGTATTACTCTGAACGATACCTTGCAGATCTTCTAGACTGAGGCTGGTTTCGGCCGATAGGGCCTGGAACATGAGCTGTTCCATCTGTTCTGCTTCCGCATAAGTGCTTCCAAAAGAAGCTAACGACCCCTGTTCGCTGGTCATCACATGATGCAGCATGATGCGGCAATGTTTGCCTATGCGGCGTTGTCCGGGCGTCCCTGCCGCGAGGAGTAAAACCCCAGCCGACATAACCTTCCCAAGCGCAACGGGAGATATATCATATAACTCTCGACCCATACGCATGGCGTCATAGATTGCAAACATATCTGCCACGTTTCCGCCCCCAGTCGAAATAATTAATTCAACCGTTGGTGGGGGCTCGGTGGCTTTGCGGGCGGCATCTAGATATACCAATAAGGAGCCTACCAACTCTCGACTGTTTTCTTCGTCAATCTCTCCGTAAAGACCAATTATTCGAGGCTCATCGTCCTCCGGCATTAGCACCATTTCCGGAGCCTCTAGCTCCTCATTTTCTTTGTCCATGTGTTTGATTACCCGACCCTTCTTGGTTTATAATTAGTGCCGAGCTTAGTACGCTTAGGCTTCCCTTTGTGATTGTATTCTACCATATTAAAATTAGAATTTCTAGCCCATTCTAACCATTTTTCTTCAGTTGGAAATTTTCTCCTGACGAGCAGCAAAAACTCTTTGCCCTTCTTGCCAAAACCATCGCCATATATATCCCAGCCGTCGGCAGTCATTTCTTTCCTTAGCCTATTAAAATTTCTCTTACCCTGAATATCACTAATTTGTAGTCGATAGTGGGTGGAGCCCCTCTCGGCCCTCCATGCCGCGGCTTTCATACCTCTTCTCCTCGGTGCATTTCTTCAAGCTGGTTCATCGCCTCTCTCCAGGTGGTGAATTTAATTACAAAACTAAATGACCGCGGGGCGTAAAGAATAATTTTCTGAATTACTGTGGTTCTCCACTGATCCATGATCCTTTTGTCCACCGACATAAATTCTCGGATCTTGTTTTTTTCCATTCCAGATTCAGCCATATGTTTACGTTTGATCTCACCTAAAAAGGCAACGTCTTCGTTAACTTTGGCGCACATCAGTAAACAACTATATATTGTACTCTGTGCTATTCGTGCGGCGTGTGAAACCTCTAGCAGTCGGGTCGCGATGCGGCATGCAAAAACTCCCATGAAGAAGGCTACTACTATTATTACGTATAAAATGTTCTCTTGATTAAAGTATTCCACTGTTTCTCCCAAAGAAAAAGCCATGGAGGATATCCATGGCTTTATCTTAACAAGAATTGCTTACTATGTCAATAGCTATTTTTATTTTCTTTTCAGGCTCTCACCCACAATGCGCTTGGCTACGCGCGCTGTGATTCTATTTACTAGAGCATCAACATTCAGAGACTCTTGCTGTTTTTGCCACTTCTTTTTGCCTTTGGTCGCCTTGGCGACTTCTTCGCCGGCCTTGTCGAGGGTTTTCTGCTCGGCGTCGGGCAAATCATCACCCTTCTTCTCCTGCAGTTCAATTTCTTCCTCTTCTTCGACGTCAACATCCATATCAAGATCGCCTTCGTCATCAAGAACCTCAACCTCTTCGTCTTCTTGAGATACTTCAACCTCATCGCCCAATACATCTTCTAGGGCTCGTTCAAGCGCGTTCAAGAAATCATCAATGCTCACCTGTACACTTGATCCTTCCGGACCTTCCATATCAGGCTCATCGAGCATTTCGTCGTCGGCGAGTTCCATATCGGCCTCGTCACCAAGCTCGACATCAAGAGCCATATCGTCCTCAAGCTCGTCCTGCTCTTCTAGGCGGGTGTTTGCGTCTGGCGATCCATAGCCAGCGTCGCCTTCGCCGCGGCCTCTGCCGTGGGATTCGCGCCTCAAAGCTTCCTTGCGGTGGCCAATCTTAGTGACTTTCCCGCCTTTGGCGACATGGTCGCCGAGTTCAATCTGCTTGCCGGTTTCCGGATCTGTGTTTGCGGCGTAGTCCGCGTCGCTCTGTTGGAGGATCTGCTCTCGTTCGGCTGCATCGGACGCCTTTTTATTGGCGGCACGTGGATCACCTGGAATTCCGCCGCTATGGCTGACGCCCGAAAGCTGCTCTTTGGCCTTTCGTTTGACCCAGTCGAGGGGGCCTTCCTCTACCACTTCGCTTTCGCGAAGGCCATTCACAAACCCAGGAGTAAGCGGCTCCAGGTTCGCAAGTTTCATAAATTTTGTAATCTGCGCTTCATTCAGCAAATTCTTGTTATCTTTAGCCATGTTGTTTTCTCCTAAAAATCGCGATGTAAATAGCTAATGCAATTCTACATTTAATTAGTATTCTAGACGCTTAATGACATTTTTTATTTTTCCTAAAGATTCGTCTAAAATCTGTTTAGCCCTGACAATACTAATATCATGGCGCTCAGCTATCTCTCGTAAGGTCATTGGACCGTTTCGATCGACCGCTATCAAAGTACAGTTCAGGTCACTTTCAAAATCAATCCACATCCTACATTCTTCTTCTTTACAGCATAGTTTTTTTAAGCTGCATTCCTTTGCACATTTCCTCATAAGTCTGGTATCTCCTCTTCTATTAAATCAAATATGTTCTCAATCTCATCTGCTGATAATCCAAGCTTTTTCATTGTCTCGGCACCAGTATTTCTCAACCTCTGTGATTTCCTTATCTGCACTTTTGATTGTAGCGAATCATTTAATTTATAAGAATCTAGAAATTTCATAAAATTTTCATCTTTCTCTAAATACGATACAATGCATGCGCGGAAGAAATCACTTTGTGTTTTAAAACCATCATAATATATTCTTATTTTTAAATCCTCGTGTAATTTGGGATCCAAGAAAAATGTGGCTTTAATTAATTCTCTCATCACTTATTAATATGGGTACTACTTTCATATTGTGAAGCTGAAGTTTGTCGAATAAAGGCCGCACGACGTCGAAGCATATCTAAAGTACGGGCGCCCGAGTAGGAAAGCCCACTCCGCAGGCCCCTCTCTAACTCACCCAGTACCGCACCAACGCTACCACGATAGGGCACCGTCGCTGTAATTCCCTCTAGTGAAGAAGTCCTTCCGCGCCAATCCATTTGAGCGTCTTTGCTAGCCATCCCACGATAAGTTTTAAATTTACCAGAGGACGTATTAATTATTTCGCCGGGGGTTTCAGTCGTGCCGGCCAGGAGTGACCCTATCATTACAAAGTCTGCTCCCATTGCAAGAGCCTTCACCATATCGCCGCTATTTTTAATACCGCCATCGGCTATCACCTTTATCGGCTTGAGGCCTTCGTGGGCTCTAGACTCACAAGCAGCCTTTGCCGCCATGAGAGAAGAAAAGGTTGGCATTCCGTGCCCTGTCTGAATTCGGGTAGAGCAGATCGAACCGCCCCCAATTCCAACGCGAATACTGTCTGCGCCCCATGCCGCTAGGTCCATGAACCCCTCAAATGTTGCAACATTTCCTGCCATAATATGGTATTGCTCGCCCACAAAAGTACGTAACTCAGCTATAGCCTTGTGCATCAAAACATGATGGCCGTGAGCGGTATCTATACAAATAAACGTTGCGCCGGCATCTTGTAGGGCGACGGCCCTCTCAACATAATCCCCCGTTGAGCCTATCGCAGCCCCCACTCGGGCGCCATAAGAAGTGGCGCGCCGAACCTCTTCGGTCTGTGCTTCAATTGTATTATAACGATGAATAATACCAACACCTCCCGCGTGATGGACCGCAGAAGCCATATTGCATTCGGTAATGGTATCCATGGGGCTCGAAATTATGGGGAGATAAAACTTAAGCCCCTCTCCCAATTCGCTATCCGTATTAATTTCCGTACGACTTTCAATATCAGAATATTTAGGTTGTAGCAGTACATCATCGAATGATAGATTCTCTTTAAAATTACTCATCTTTGTTTCCCTCGGCTATTACTTTAACTTTATCCCAACATGAAGGACATGTCAAATAAATTTTATTTTTTTGTTCATAAACCATCACATGCCATGTATCTGCCATTTCCTTACTTTTTTTATCAAAGAAGGTTTTACACACACCACACTCGTCTGGTAAGCTGAGCATTGCACCAACCGTGCGCTGCATTTTTTCTTGAACCTCTTTGCGCTCTTTTTTGCGTCTATTGGTATCTACTTTCTTTATTTTTTTCATGTGTCTGTGCTCCCCAATTTCCCAGTGCCTCGCGCGCTGATGGTAATTGGCACCCACTCATAGAGATTAGGATCTTCAGAGTGCACAAATCGAACCGGTACCACTGGCACCACCACCGCTTGCGCAATCTTATCACCCTTCAGGATGGTCTGTGGTTTCGTACCCACATTATGGAGGTTTACAAACACCTCCCCGTCATATCCGGAATCTACCACGCAAGCTCCTACCAATAGCTGACGCTTTGCGGCCCAACTGGACCGATTTTTTATCTCCATCATATAACCATGCGGAATTCCAAATCTGTAGCCCGTCTCTAAAAGTACACTCTCGCCCGGGGGCAGCGTCAAGACGTCGTCGATTGTATCCGACGGATTGAATCTCAAATCTAATCCAGCATCACTAGGGTTTGCTCTTTCGGGCGGGTAAGTGCCGGGTCTCACCATATGGTATTGTAATATCATTTTATCTCCTATTCAAAATCTATAGTTGCGTTTATCACCACATTGAATTTTGGAACTCGTATCTGATTAGCTAAATTATGTATCTTAGCCTCAGCCGCGTCAATAAACCAATCGGAATGTCCCTTCTGGTGGATAAGATCCAAAAAATATTCTTCTTTTTTGCCACAGTTTTGTGCCATCATACGATAAACCTTTTGATTCAAACGATCGGCCTCGGCGCTATCCGCTTTTACTTCTTCTACCTTCCCCCATACTGAGGTGGAAACATCATGTATCATCAAGGTGGCGTCGGGGTCCATAAACCTCATACCCTCTTCGCCAAAAGAAAAGAGAATGGCTCCACAGGACATTGCTTTCCCCTCAATAATTGTAGCTACCGGTAGCTCGGCATGCTTAATAGAAGATATCATCGACATTAAACTATATACTTGCCCCCCGTAGGAATCAATAATAATAGGAATGACCGGCTGGCCAGTGTTATGAGCCTTTGTCATTTGAGTATGAAAGCTCTTGGCTGCTGAGTTTGTAAATTCGTTTACTCTTATTACTACTGGCAGTGCATGAAGCTCCGCTTCCTTAAGTAACGGGCTGACCGTCTTTGTTGTTTTCATCTTATATTTCCTCCGGACTCTCTGAAAAATATATTTCTATATCTGGGAACGATGTAAGAAGATACTCTTTCCACTGTTCTTCGTTCTGAAATCTAACCACAAGAGAATTGTCGTCTTTAAATCGTACAACCCACTCGTCGACCTCTTGTAATATGTCAACCTTGTTAATAACCAAGTCGGTAACGCCATTAATATCCAGCGCTTGGCGCAAAAGACTTACGTTCATCCAGTTACATTGCCTAGGTCTTCCAGTAGTTGCACCGTATTCATTTCCGATCTTCTGTAAAAGCGAAAAAGTCTGAGATTTTGGCTGGAATTTTTTTGCGCCGACATACGTTTCGTAAGCTTTTGCCACCCCCCAGACTCGGCGCACCGCGGTTGGGGGTATACCGTTTAGGAGGGCCCCGGCTGCAGTACAGTGGCTGGAAGTAACATACGGATAATCGCCCCAATCAATATCTAAACCAAAACCCTGTGCGCCTTCGCACAAAACTACTGCACCGGTGGTCCAGTGCAACTCCCGATACATGTCGACCACGTAAGCCGACAGCTCAGGCACCTCTTCGGCTCGGACACCCTGTCTTCCATACTTATCTCGGTAGGCGGGCCCGTTCCCTCGCTTCGTTGTTCCGATGGCAGTGTCATAGCTATCCTCGGCGAGATGTTCATCGGTAATAATGTGGGCGTTGTTTGCTATGAACACCTTGTCGCTCACTTCTATACCCCCCTCTTCAAGTTCTTTTAACTCTTTAAAAAACTGTTCCAAATTTACTACACACCCGGGCCCAATGATAGACTTTACTCCAAAAAATACGCCGGCAGGAATGTGATGAGTGACAAACTTCTTTCCTTCGTGGTAAATGGTATGACCCGCGTTGCATCCGCCATTATATCTTATGCAGTGGGTATAGTCTCCATCTTTTAAAAGGTGATGGGCGACCTTTCCTTTGCCACTATCTCCGTACTGGAGATCTACTATTATATCCGCTTTCATTTTCCTTGTCCTCTATACTTTTTTTTGTACCCCTTGTTGCCTCCATGGGGGCCCGGGTGACCCTTTTTGGTAAACTTACTGTTACCAATAGATGTTTTCTTCTTCCGTGTTGTCTTTATTTTGCCAGTTCTTTTTGCCATTGTATGCTCCTATCCTAATAGTTTCATGGTCCTTCGTATGGACCGTGTTGAAAACCCCCACTGTTCGTCATAGTCTAGGCGCGCCATGTAGGGTCTGTTAATGTGAATCGTATCTTTGCCGGGGCGCACCCCCCAACACTTAAACTTAGTAACATTTGAATTACCATCGATCACGGAGACGATCCAATATGTCTTCCCGTTTTTTGTTTGTTTGGGAATTATCTCGCGAGGAATAAACCATACCAATCCGAGGGCCGGGTCATAATCTGATATCGGAGGGACATATAATTCATCTAGGCGACCCTTTACAGTCCTGTCAATTACGAGATGCAAGGGAAAGATGCCAGTTAGAGAAACAATATTCTCTATTTCCTCTTCTTCCGTAAAGTTCCCTTCCGGTTCATAAGTTTCAATATACTCGTTTAATTTTTTCTTACTGGGTGGGCGTTGGACTGCGACGGCAGACCAAAAATGTTTGCGTCCAGAAAATCGTTCGTCCATAATAACATCTGCAGCTCCCGAGCGGATAAGAACATCTAAAGCCTTTTTATTTAACTTTGAGTAAACAATATCCGGATTGAAAAGAAGCTCTTCTACAGATGCAAACGGACGATGGGTCAAAATCTGTTCAATGGCCTTGTCGCCAAGCCCTTTAATAGAACTTAAGGGTTGAACGAGGGTCATGTTATCTTCAGCGCTGATCTCCCAAACGGCCCCTGAACTATTCAGGTCTGCCTTTTCGATTTTAAATCCATAACTCTTGGCAATATTAATAGCCTTTTCCTTTCGAGACTCTGGTTCTTTATCTAAAAATGCCGCCATCCACTCAGAGGGATAGTAGTTTAATAACCACGCACACTGAAATGAAATCGCCGAGTACGATACTGCGTGTGACTTATTAAATCCGTACCCAGAGAAGTACTCAAAGGTTTTCCACAGCTCTTCCGCCTTGGCTGTGGGAATGCCTTTCTTCTCACACCCTCGAATGAATTTACCGTTGATACGGTCTTTTACTTCATGACCCTTCCCGGTACCCTTCTTGGTCAAAAGCTTGCGGAGGAGATTGCCCTCGTCCAGCGAAAGATTATCACCAAGGCGATGTGCCAAGAGGGCTATCTGTTCCTGAAAGATAAGAAACCCATAGCTCTCCTCTGTAATCTCTTTGATCATGTCGTTTAAATAATATACGTCCGCGGGGTTCTTTTTGGCTGCGACATATTGGTCGTGTACTCCGGCAGCTAATGGGCCGGGCCTAAAAATAGAAGTGATCGCGGAAATATCAATGAGGCTATTGGGTTGGGCCCGACGGCAGAATTGTTGTGCTGGACCTTCAGTAAACTGAAATACCCCAGCCCAATTTCCCTTATGGAATATGTTTTTATAAACTTCCGGATCATTAAAGTTTATAACATCGGGATGAAGATGCTCGTTGTAAAAGTCTTTTACTTGTTGAAATGTAGGGTCAGGAATATTCTTGTGTCGTTTAAGAACATGTCTAATCGCCCCATCAATCATCCGCAAAGTAGAGAGCCCCAGTAAATCAAACTTAATAAATCCCAGCGGCTCTAGGTGTCGAACATTCTGTCCCTCAGACCACGGTGACTGACGAACGCCGCCTGAATTAATCAGTGGCATATGAGTGTTTAGGTTCTCGGCTATAAGGACGCCGCCCGCATGTCGCGAACAAGAGCGGACCTGTCCCACCAAAGCCTCAACGTGTGTCTTTAGATTGGGGTATTTAATTAGGAAGCCACGCAAAGAGGGACTTAATTCCATCACCTCTTCCCACGTGGGTACGTATACCCCGGCCTTAATTCCATGACGACGCTTGGCTTCGGGGGTCGCCTCCTTGATCATCATACTTGTTACTTTATTTGATTCAGTAAACGGAATGCCGTAGAATTTTGAAATATCTTTAATCAACGAACGTAATTGAAGTGTGTTCCAATTTGAAATAGGAACGACCGTGTTTTCTCCCCACTCTTTCGCTAACATTTCTTTCAATTCCATTGGTTCTGCTACATCATAATCAATATCTGGATAGTCAGTCGCATCACGGCGCAAAAATCTCTCAAACAAAAGGCCGTGTCTAATGGGATCAATCTGTGTGATATCTAATACATATGCCACCAACGAACCTGCGGCCGAACCTCTGCCCGGGCCAGTTAACTGTGCTGCGTTTGCCTTATCAACAATCGCCTTCATCGTCAGGAAATATTTGCTGAAGCCGCGGTCATCAATAACTTTAAGTTCCATCTTAAGGCGCTCAAGATACTCCTTCTTTTTGTGTAGTTCTTTGAAACGCAGCCCATCGATAGCTAGCTGAGTTAACGCAGCAACCGCGGTAGTTCCTTCCGGTACCACAAAGCTCGGAAGCTTCACTGAGACATCTGGGTCGAACTCTTCAATTATTTCATGAGCTATATAATGAGTCTTTACAATTGAATCAAATATTAAGTCATCATCATATTCGTGGCCATTTTCGGCGGAATATTTTTTGTAGCTCTCCCACATCTGATCGCCGTTCTTGGGATAGATTTCATAACCAATCTCTTGCACCCCCCTCGGTAGCTCTGAGTCCATGTATTCTGGGAGGCCTCCCTTCCCTAGCCAACCAAGTCGTGTATACAATTCCCGGTCTTTCCAGGCATCCGGATTAGGATAGTGACTGTCGGCAGTAGAGATGAGAGGAATACCATGCTCTTCATGCATCTGAATAATGTAACGATTCAATTCATGTTGCTCTGGGATGTTGTTCCACTGCAACTCACCATACCACCGGTCTCCAAAGATCTCCACCATGGTCTTAGTGGTCTCTCTCATCGCTTCTACCACTGCGTCGGCGCCCTTGTCCCGATTTTCCCAATAGTTGCCGGCATATACACCCCCCAGGCAGGCGGAGGCGGCGAGGACTCCCTCGCTATACTTTGATAGCATCTCAAAATCAACACGAGGATAACGATAAAAGTTTTCCTCCCGATAACTTTCAGAAATAAGTTTAAAAATATTATTCAAGCCTGTTTGGTTCTGAGCCAATAAAATTAGGTGCCTGCGCCTCTTGAGAATGTTTTGTGCTTTCTTGCTCTCGCCCTCTTCTTCTACTGAGGCTCGCGAGCTATCTTCTTTAGCCAGCTTCTTTGCCATCTTAGCATCTTCTTTGGCGCGTTCATATTCTTCTCGCCAGTCGTCCAGACTCGGAAGAAAATATGCCTCCACACCAAAGATGGCCTTAAACTCTTTGCCTTCGCTCTGCATCTTCTTCCAGTGCAACAGTTGATAACTATACCCATTCATATTTCCATGGTCGGTCAACGCCAATCCTGAAGAACCGTTCTGATATGCAAAGTCCATATGTTCAGGGGGATATCCTATGGCATCAAAAATTGAGCCGGCTACACTGTGAGCATGAAGCCCGACAAAGGGTATCTCTGAAAGCTTTCTGTTCTTATTCGCATCTGTCATGTGGTTCTCCTATGGGTTTAAGTCTGCCCGCGTTTAACACAACCTTATCAGGTCTGGTTATGGTAGAAGCGTGAGTAGATGATAATAGTTTACAATAACCGCGCCACGTTGTCAAGTTATAATACCATTTTAAATCAAATATTTCTGACGCCTTCGGAGAGGCGCCACCGAACACCTCTTGAAGATAATAATTACGCGACTCCAACTGTTTTTCCTTAGGTAATTTAATAGAGGGCATTGTGTCGCCCGGGAGTGGTGGAAAATAAACTTTGGAGTTCTTCTTAATAATGTCTCTGGCTCGGCGCCACTCTGATGAGTCAAAAGTAAACCCTAGTAGCTCACCATCACAAATTGTTTTGCCCTCATGTGATAAATAAAACGAATTTTTGGTACGAAGAGATGCACGGTGACTCTTCGCTTCAGCTGGGTCATAAACCCCATAAGGAAAACTTACATAATACTTGTCAGGAATCACCCACCTAGAAAGGCGGCGGCACATCCAATATGCTACGTTGGCGCCGTGCAGTATTGACCAAGGATAGCAATCAATTTTATCGCGATGCTTTGGGTGGATAGGGACATAATAAATAGGAATTGTCAAGTGCTTTTCACTGCTAAACTTAACGTGCTTCCCTCGGGCCACGCTGTCAATGTCCTGAATATAATCTCCGATACGATGTTTGATAAGTGGAGCAACATCATCATTACACACTATCCAAATTGTTTCACAGCCCATATAGGCACACTCTACCAAAGATTTTTCTAGAGCATTAAAGTTAGGAGCAATGGGAATAAATATTCCATGCCAATCGAATCCAAACTCATCCTCAGCACCTGCAACTGGAATGATACCCGCCAGATGAAATGAATTTGGGTCTAGTTTGGAATCTTCCATCACAGGTGCACGTTGCAACAAAAAATATTAATGGGCAACTCCTCGTTAATAGAATATCTTTTCTTGTGTTTATAAATGTCGCGATGATTGTGTTCTAAAAGCGGAGTAGTCCCAAGGTCTGGAATGGTTGTGTGCATTAGAGAATCCACCGCCAATCTCGCCGATGTCTCCGACGATTCAAAAGAATACAATTCCTCTGCATTAACATACGAAATAGAATAGCAATCTTTAAGATCGCGAGTGTTTCCATCGACGCGCTCAGAAGGATAGAATACAGCCTCCTTAACAAATCGTTCGTTCGATGTAATTCTGTCTACATCGAGAGCAGCGCCCCTTCGGATGTTAAACCAATCATAAATCAAATACTCTTTCACCTCTTCTTCCAGCGGAAGTCCATCGACTCTTTCTAAATCAAATATGTATAGTTCTTCAAACTGAACTTCTATCTTTCTAAAATACTCGGTAGCTATGTGGGCCACATTGTCAGCAACACGGATGCTTTCTATTTCAGAAGGAATGGGGGTTTGTCCGCGGAGACCCAGCTCAAAAGAAAGGTTATGCCAACTCTCGTGGTCGTCCTTCTTTTCTAATGAGTGGGGACGCCGAGGGTCATTGACTAGGAGGGTCCCTCCGCATGCAGTAGCATATTGAAGGGCTTCAATACAATATCCTATAATTAATTTTGAAGCATGCAGCCGCGGCGTTTTCATTGAGTGTTTTCTACTCGTCAGTATCTTCTTCGGGCACAGAAAACCACCCGATTACATGATTTTCTGCAATCAACTGATATACGATATCGTTATGTGCAAACTGTCGAATCATGTGGGCTTCTACCACGGCGATATCTCCCTCATTCCATTCCATTTCACATTTATTACCACACTCAGCGGATGCGACGCGCACCACCTCATAGGGGGTGTCGGCCGGCCGATAATCCGATGGTAATAATATCGGACTGGGCGTTTCATCAGCCTGTCCTAAAAATTCTATTATAATATTTCTTCCTAAAGGTATAAAATCCATTTAATCTCCTATCCGCACTTGGCAAATCCACAACCCTTGCAGGTCACACACCCCTCCATGTACACTAATTCCTCAGAATTGCATTGTGGGCACACTTTATCGCCGGCAGGTCTTGTGCCATCGATGATATAATTTTTCATAATTCGCGCCACACACCGTGCAAAACTAAACATGTCAGAGTCTCTGTCTTTCTGCATCTGTTCCACGACATATTGTACGCTAGCTCCATGGCGCAGCCCCAAGGAAATGAGGCGTGTAAAGGCTGAGTGGTTGGGGTTATCAAAGACACGCACCAAGTCACGCACCACTATACTATCACCATTGCGTCCAATCTTTAAGTCATAAACCGAATTGACTGTCTTTCGTGGGTTCTTTACTAAGATGCCCTCTGTGTATTTCTTGGGAATTTCAATCAAGTTGGAAAGACCACCCATCACCTCGTATGGTTTCCCCTCCATAAGGCCTACCAAAATTACCCAACGCTCACCTTGAATGGTGGTGTGGTGAATGCTACATGGGAGTTCCATAGGGCGGCGCGGGGCGGTGTGGAGTGGAAACAATGCTTGTTCTTCTGGTGCTAGTAAAACTCCAGATCGCGAACCATCCACATACACCGTGATTCCCTTAAGCCCTTGGCGCCAACCTTCAAAATATAATTTTCCCACAAGTTCGGGGGACGTCCCCTTAGGTAAATTAATAGTAGAACTAATAGAATGATCCACCATCTTTTGAATAGCGGCCTGCACACTTATGCGCTTTGACCAATCAATTTGATTTGATTCCACAAAAAAATCAGGAAGCTCTGTGTCGGGGGTGCCCCACGTATCTAACCACTCTTGGGCATTATGATGGAACACTGTATATTCCAGCCATTTGTCTCCCATGTCATCAACGTAATCAGCATCGAGGTGCTGCTCGTTATGAGACAACTTACGTCGTCGGCGATACGAATTCCGAAAGACCGGCTCCAGCCCAGACGAGGTCTGAGATAATATAGACACAGAACCAGTTGGCGCGTTGGTAAGAATTGATATGTTACGGCGCCCATGTTGAGCAATCAACCCACACAGGTCTTCGGGGAGGCGCAGGAGAAAGGCATTATTTTCCTCAGCGGCCCAATTAAACAAAGGAAATGCTCCGCGTTCTTGAGCCAAGTAAACACTCTCTTCATATGCTGCGTTACGAATGGTCTCATAAATCTTTTCTATCACCGCAACGGCCGCTTCTGAATCATACCGGAGTCCTAGTCGCGCAATTGCATCAGCCAATCCATGAGTTCCTAGGCCAGTGCGTCGGCCGTTGGTACACGCAGTCAAAAGCTTCTCCCACAATTCCTTTTCATCTTTGGTGTCGGCGCGCTCAATGATGGCCTCAAGTTTTTCTATTTCCAACTCGACTAAATCATCAGAGAGTCGCATTCCCGCAGCCGCAATCTCTCTAAGTTTATTAAAATCAAACTGGGCCTTCTTTCCAAAGGCATTCTTTACAAGGTGCTTTAGGTTTAAAGATATGAGCCGACAGCTATCGTAAGCCGAGAGGGGAATTTCTCCACACGGATTAGTGCAAATAGTTTTAAACCCAACATCTGCATAACTTTCCGCGGGAAGATTATTAATAATATTATCCCACATTAAGAGGCCCGGCTCGGCAGTTTTTGTAGCCGAGTCTATAATAAGGGCCCACAATTGTTTTGCCTCAACCAGCTTGGTAAACTGTGGTGTGTCGCTGTCGACTGGATATCGTAGTTCATATTCAGCACCTTCTTCTACGGCCTTCATAAAATCATCAGTTATTTTTAATGAAACGTTGGCTCCTGTGACTTTGCTTAGATCCTGTTTCATGGTGATAAACTTTTCGATGTCCGGGTGGCGCACATCCATGGTAATCATTAACGCTCCGCGCCTACCATTCTGTCCTATCATCCTACACACATAAGAATAGAAATCTGCAAACGACCACGCCCCTGTTGTGGTACGCGCGGAATTATTAACCGGCGCATTCTCCGGACGCAGGTTGGATATGTCGAGTCCTACCCCACACCGTCTTTTAAAAAGATTAGCCAAGTGTTTACCGGAATCCATAATGGAAGAGATATTATCTTGAGGAGAGTCAATTACCACACAGTTAGACAAAGAAACATTAACATAATCATTTCCAATCCCCATCATTGGCGACCCCTGTGGTACAATATATTTAAAATCTTTCAGGTAAGAATAAATTTCTCCCTTTGTCATGTAGTTTGACTTGTCGATAATAAATTTATCTTCCATTCTCGCAAATTCAGAGGCGAGCCTTTTATGCATCTCGTCGGGGGTCTTTTCAATGTAATCTCCAGACTCGTCACGCAAACAATATTTTGTCATGAAAACATTAGTTGCCAGTTCATCACCCGAAAAGTATTCTAGGGTCGCCTCTTTCACCTCTTCCTCACTGTACATGTTTATGTCCCTCCGTTTTTATTTTTTTTAAATTTTTGATATCGCTCAGCCAACTTTTGCTTTTGAGACTTTGTACTGAGTGGGTCATCGTCGTCGTCACCAGTCTGTCTTTCAAGTACTTTGATACACACATTAGATGTATCCATAAAGAGAGGATACACCATTCCATCTGGTCCGTTTCTATTCTTGGCTATAAAGAGCCTACCGGTGTTGCCGAGCTTATCTTCAGCCGTTCTAGAAATAGAAAAAATAAAGTCAGAAACAAAGCACTTGTTAAAAGCCTCCGAGATCGCTTCCATTGTAACCACTTCTGCATTCAAGCCAGAGCGATTGGTCTGAGAGGCTGTCCATATGGGACATCTATATTCTTGGGCTAGGCCGCGCAGCTCTTCATATATAGACTCCAACTCGTTCCTCTTCTCTCTCTGTGCAGCAACCGGCTTTAGTAGATCAGCGTAGTCTACAATAATCATATCCACCTTAACATCTTTCATCTTTAATTTTTCTAGATGAGTTTTTAGTGTCCGTGTGTTGGCTGATTTCGTAGGATATTCTTTAATAATTAGGCGCCCGGACATGTCTTGGATCTCTTCATAGACCTTTTCTTTAAAAGAACTTAAGCTTTGCAGCGGTATCTTAGTAATACAACTATCGTAACGGCTACCTATCACCGTATCCTGTAGTTCAAGAGTATAATGAACCACCGTCTTGCCCTCTTTAATGGCCTGACTTCCCAAGTGTACGAGGGCCATTGATTTGCCGGCGCCGGTAGGGGCGATGACAACTCCCAGTTCTTTTTGACCTAGGCCGCCGTGTGTGATATCATCTAACAAGGTCCATCCAGTAGAAATGGGATTGCGAAACTTGGGCTTAAACCTTTCTTCGAAATCTTTCTTCCAGTCATACCCTTCCTCGTTGTCTGAACCAAGCTTTAAAGAGTCGTTAATTACTTGAGCAATTTCATCGAAAGACGAAGACTGCAAAAGACTGATCGACCTAATCATTGCCGCTTTAAGATTTTGCTTTCGACAAAAGTCCAGAGCAGTGTCCTTTATGTATTCTGAATCTTTCTGAGGTTCCGACGACATGACTCGCGCATAGTATTCTCTTACCTGTTGCTGCGTTAGATGATTAGCATCGTCGATGCCGGATCTTAAAATCGTGGCCACTATCTGTCGGCTCGGATGAACACCATATTTCTTTCGATACGAAAATATCTGGTCCAAAAATAGACGAAGGTATCTTAACTCTAAAAATTTTACGTCCAGTACTTCTTCAATTTGATCAGCAAAAGGTCGATCGTCCAAAATAACCACGCAGAGCTGTTCTTGAAAAGCTTTACCATAACGTGAAAAGTCGAGCGTCTCATTATTAAATTCCATTCTTACCTCTTACTTAATTCTATTCTTGATGAAGTGACTTCTCAGCCACGATTCGATTCATTAGAGCATAAAGGTCGCTCCAGTCCATCGGGCCAAACCCATCTTCTGCCATCATTTTAATAAACCCGGTTCGATTATAATCATAAACAAACTTAACGAATGCCGAATCAATCTTTTTCTGCGTTTGAAGTGAAAGGCTGGGATTGTATAATTGCATGAGTCGATAGTTTAATCTAATTATGTTCTCGTTTACTGTTACGGCCTCATAAAATTTGGGCCGGCGCTTGTCATCTGGTCTAAACTCGCGACAATACTCAACAATCTCTTTCAAAGAAAATTCTTTATTTTCTTCTAAAAACGGAAGTCTCTTTTTAATGGTCGGCAAGCCCGCTCCGGGTACTCCCTTAAGATTATCCGACTTGTCCCCCGCAATAGCTCTCGCCACTGCAAAATTCTTAGGATGAATTCCAAACTCCTCTAGAACGTTGTTCTTGTTGTGCACCTTTTTTTGGATAGGTCTAAACAATACCGTTTCATTATCGCACAGTTGTAAAAAGTCCTTGTCGCTTGAAACAATAATCTTCTCCCATCCTGCGAATTGTTCCGACTGAGCTACATAAGCAATAACATCGTCAGCCTCTATTTCGGGGAAGAGATATTGTACCACAGGAAGGTGGTTTAAATATTCCAACAGCCTCTCCTGTTGCCAAATCTTATTTTGTAGTTCCTCGTCTTCAGTGAGGTTGGTTTCTCGATTGAGGCGAATAGGCTTGCGGCCCTGTTTGTACTCCTCCACTATCTGTCGACGCTTCAAAGATCCTCCTGGCCCATCCCAACAGACCACCACCGCATCGGGCTTGAGGTCTCGTGAGAGCTTCTGTAGTATCTTCAAGAAGCCCTTGACACCCCCGATAGGCTGTCCGTTTGTAGACAGGCTAGGATCGACGATGTAAGCCCTAAAATACATGTTCAAAGCGTCTACTATCATTACTCTTTTCATAATCTCATACTCTCTATTTTTCCATTTCTGTTTGTATATACCACTCTACGTATTCCCACGTGGCGCATGGCGCTTTCACACATGGGACACGGCTTGCTCATTCGAGGGGCGCCTTCTTTATTAACGCGCGCCGTATACACCGTTGCTCCATGAGTTATCGAGCGGTCCATCCCTAGAATTACTCCCAGTTCTGCATGCAATGTGGCGTTGCCCGTATGGGCTTCGCGAAATCTTTTTCCAAAATGACAATGGCGATGCTTGTTGCATGCCATGTTCCTTACTGAACTCCCTCGCACAAGTACAGCACCATGTCTAAACTTTCCATAGTCTGACTGTTCTGCAACCTTTTGTGCGAGAGAAATATAACGTCTGTTCTTACTCACCTTATCCCCAATAACAAAAGCTCCTATAAGTATAACCTATAGGAGCTTCAGTGTCAAGGGTTTTGTTTTATTCTTTATCTACGTCGTAGAAATCTTCGGCTTCTCCAATACGTTTATCAAACTTCATAATAATCTCTTCATCCATAATTTCAAATACACGATTACGGAACCGCTCATCTTGTAGTTTACCTACCCAATGAGCACCCATAAATTTCTCTTCGGTGCCATCCTCATAAAGTAGCGAGTACCAAGCACCAGCCCTCTTGATTCTATCGGAGCCCTTGATTGCTTCGAACCAAGACTCTTCATCTTGAATCCCCACCTCTTCGCCCCACAAAATCTTGAAAGCACAATTGCGACCCTGTGTTCCGAAGCGAGACTTCTCTAACTTTACCTTTACCTCTGAACCAATTCGAAAGCCGCTATCATCCAAGACAAAACTAGCCTTAGCTTTACGGCCCGTAAGCCAGATGCGAAGTGAGTAGGCATAAATCATCGCCTTGCCTCCCGGCGTCACATACGGAGTAACCATTGCTACGGCCGGCATGCGGGTGATGTTGGTCTTAAGTTGGTTTAGAACCAAGAACGTAGACCGCGTGTTGGCAATGGGGATTGTTAGCTTTGACATTCCCTTTGCAAGGATGCGCGCCTTCACTGCCATAGACGATTGAGGATTAAAATCTCCCTCCACATCTGAAACGGACGGCGTAAGTGCTAGTGAATCCCAAATAAACAAAGTTCTTTCGTGGCCGCTATTAAGAATACTCTCAATAGTTTCAAGCACTTGTTCCACTGATTGTACCTGAACATAGATAAGGTCATCTAGGTCGCACCCTGCGCGCTCTAAAAACGTAGGGTCGATCGCCGACTCAGCATCCATGTACACCACTGTCATGCCCATTTTCTGAGCATTTCCAGCTATTTGTGCTGCCATAAAGGACTTGCCGGTTGCTTCTAGGCCCGCAATCTCCGAGATCTTTCCTACCGGAATTCCTGCCAGACGGCCGCGGCAAATAATACTGTTCAGCCAGCGCGAACCAGTGGGAATCCACTCCTTCACTTCTGTGGGATTTTCATCGTTAAGATTGTAGGCAACATCCATGCCTGATGTCTTATTTATAAGACTTCGAAGGTCTCCAATCGAAACCTTTCCTGCGGTAGATTTAGCTCTCGGCATTGTAATCCTCTAACTGCCTTTTAAGGCGTGAAATTTCTCTATCGATTTGACGTAACCGATATACCAAATAAGTAGCGCCAACAAAGAATGCAAACGCTGGTAATAGTTCCATGAGTTCTCCTAATAATGTGAGACACCTGATAACCCTGTGCCTCCCTGTGGGGGGGATGCTTTAGCAGTCTACGCAAAGAGTCCCATTCTCTGTCTGGACGGACACCTTCCATCCAGTGGCTGCTGATTCGTTTTCAATTAGTTGCTGCACAGGTACGTTCACATTGGCTGAAACCGTACAAAAGCCGCGCTTATAATCATACTTCTCGGTACTCGCGTCTACCCATTCATGGTCCCAGTGGCTCGAGCGGATTACCTCTGCAACGAAGTCCTCAAAGGCAAAGTCGCCGCGGTCGTAATCGTCGAGCAGATCATTATCACGCATTGCCTGC
>Ga0080013_1002291_pt1 | contig 22850 bp, 45 predicted proteins | sample ETNvirenome_6_85_FD_69236 | JGI IMG/M metagenome (GOLD analysis project Ga0080013, IMG submission 69236) | Marine viral communities from the Pacific Ocean - ETNP_6_85 (SPADES assembly) (version 2) | ecosystem: Environmental > Aquatic > Marine > Oceanic | place: Pacific Ocean | collected 2013-06-19 | reverse complement strand
AGAAGTTTGGTTTTGTAGGTTTTGTGGCTGGAAGTCATGGAAGAAGTGGAACGGGTGTGTATCATGCCGAAGCAGTGTGCCGCTGAAGAAGTGGGAGTAAATTACAACATTGGTGACTTGGTGAATGTCAAGTATTGCCGTGTCGTCAAAGATACTTTGGAGTTTTTCTGGCTCGCTGGAGTTATAACCGACTACGGCGGCGATGAGGGAACCCCACTCCAGCGTTCTTATAAGGTTTTGACGGTGGACGGAAGGCATGATTGGTCGCCCCGGAACGATCTGCTGCTAATCCAGGGCGTACAAGCCTAACAATATCAAATAGTTCTTGACTTCTGGCCCTCGTATGCTATACTGTAAGCAGGATGGAGGCTAGCCCGTGCGCGTTGGTGATTTAGTAAAGTTAGTCGTACCGTGTGAGCGGTTCGGCACGCTGGGCGTCCTATTGGCGATTTCACAGCCTAGAGGACTCTCGAAGCCCATCGCAACAGTTATGTGGGCTTGCAGCGCGGAGAAACGTCAACACCTTCCTGAACAGTTGGAGGCGGTAAGTGAATCAAGTAGATAACCTACAAGCAGGCGATATTGTTATCTGGAAGGGCGGCGAAGATTTGTCTGGTCCGCTCCCCGATACAATGGGGATGGTTATAGATGACAATCCTGACCCTTGCGATGAACAAGCTGTTTTGATTCAGTTTTACGCAGGAGACGACTGGAACGCCGGACCCCTTCACTATTACCACCGAGAACTTGACGCCTTTCTTGAAAAGGGCGAGATAAGGATTCAGCATGCCTAGCAAAGCACCAAGAGTGGGGGACGTTGTAAAGTCCCGAGTGACCACCGAGAGTCCGGCGGGATTTATTGTAGGAACCGAAGGCATCCATGTTTGGGTGCGCTTTTTTGATACTGCGGCTCAAGGCGAGTCTTGGGATGTTTATTCTCGCCGCGACACTTTGGAGGTAATCTCTCGTGCAAACCCATCATGATTTTAGAATTGGAACATTGGTTCGCTGGCACGGTGACAACGACACCGATGACGACCCCGACGATTTGGGGCTTGTGGTAAAGATGCCGGGAGAGAACTTCCACGGTTACTATCATATTGCGTGGTCTATAACCGACACCGTGAGTCACCACAGCCCTGATATGATTGAGGAATCTCTGTATCAGGGACACATGGAGATTGTGTAATGAAAATCGGTGACTTGGTAAGATGCCGCCCTCGCTCTAAGGACGAAAACTATGATGCTTGGCTTGGACTTATAATTGGTGAACTCCCCCCAAGCGGAGAATATAAAACGGTACAATGGGTAAGCGCCGAGGATGGTGGTGAGTCGCACAGAGTCAACCACAAAGTAAAGGATTTGATGGTGCTAAATGCAAATCGGTGACTTGGTGAAGTTCAGCGAAGTCCTGACGGGTCTGGAAGATTGCCTGGGCATCGTGATTAGTTTCAATGGCGCAAGCTGCGTTGATGTCCGGTGGATGGACAGGCACTCTGCACGCGCAGTTGAAATCACCGGGGACCGCGCTAACGAAATGAGTAGTGAACTCGCAGAATTCTTGGAGGTTGTAAGTGAAAATCGGTGACTTGGTAAAGTGGAACGACAGCACTGTGGCTCGACCCGACACAGGAATTGTGGTGGACGGTCCCCGCGATGATTCCTATGATTTGGTCAGTGCTATTTCTTATGCCGTTGCGTGGTTTGACGCAAAAGAAACATTCTGGCATTACGATTCTAGCATAGAGGTAATCAGTGAAAATCGGTGACTTGGTAAGGTATCGCTCCGCGACTCGTACACCCAGTCACGGCGAGTGGCTCGGACTAATCGTGCGGGAAATCCCCGGCACTGATGAAATCAAAGTCATAGAATGGACCCACAGGAATAAAGGACGAGATCGCGGCTCGTACCGTGCGAGAGATTTGGTGTTGGTAAATGAAAATCGGTGACTTGGTAACATTGCGATGGGGTGAAGGAAAACGCTCTGCCGGAATGGTAGTGGATGTTCACTATGAGGGAAACGATTGGATCGATGAAGCATATGTTGAATGGTTCTCGGAATGGAACAGTACCAGTTGGATGCGCGTGGCAGACTTGGAGGTTGTAAGTGAAAATCGGTGACATTGTAAAGTTGATTGACAACCCGAAGTATGATTGGATGGAGAACTATCTTGACAAACGTTTTGAGGTCTGTGACATCATGACCGAGAGCATGAAGCTCAAGATAGTAGATTCAGACCCAGAGTGGTTTTGGCTTGTGGGAAAAGATAATTTTGAGCTGGTGGAGGAGAAAGTAAATGGGAATTGAAGACTGTTCATGGAGTGCCATAGATGTTTTGAACATTGTTGATGGCGCCGAACTAGTTACTATAGTACGGGACATTTACTTGTGCGTCTGGTATGGAGGCGGAACGGTGGAAATATATGATGTTACAAACCCTCAATTAACGTCAGAAATGGAGCCTCTCCGTTTCGCCGCATCCCGCACCGCGCTTTCGGCGCACGAAGCGATTGATGTATACTTCACTGAGTTGGAGGAGCACATAGCAAATCAACCCTTGACAAACGCGCCGCTGGGTGGTATAGTAGAGACAGAATCAGACGAACCCACGGAGGTAAACTGATGTTTGAAGGCATTTTGAGTCTGGAAAAAGAGGCCCTGGAGAGGTTGACGAATGAGCGTCGCGTTTCGGGCAGCATTCCGCAGCAACTTGACGACACACTTTCAGCACTGGGGGTGTACTGGGACGAAGTAGATAACGAATACTTCAGTGTAGATAATTTTCAACAGGAAACCTTTGAGCGTTTGGCGCAGGAATATACTCGTGCAAACTACGCCTGATAACCGTTACATCATTCCTTGGCCCCCTGTTGTCTGGTTTTCACCAGCGTCAGGAAAGACCTACGCTGGTGCAGGCGGCACTCACATTGAAGTAGACGCAGGCACAACCCGCGAAGATATTGAAGAGTTCTTTTGCTGGGGGACCGAAGCCCGAAAGTATTGGGATTCCAACTACTCCGACGAGCCCGCCAAGACCATCGAGGTCAAGGGCTCAAAGGGTCAGACCTACAAGGTGACGAAGACTGGTCCCAGCTGGAACTGTGAATGTCGAGGCTTCGCCTATAGGCGAGATTGCAAGCACATCCAAAACCTCAAAATCCTACTTGAGGGTTGACAAAGCCGCTTGACTATGGTACTATATAGTTACAGTGAGCGAAGGGACCACGATGCTAAAGCGAATCAATAACACGCTGGGACGAATGATGGTTGCCGGGGACGAGAGTTCTTGGGATTATGGATTCATGGAATCTATCCAAGAGCAAGTCCAGAACGGACGCATTCTTTCCCACAATCAGGAACGACACCTTCAGCAGATTGAGGGTCGATGGTCCGACGAGGCATTGGCCTCCCGCGCCCATTTCACAGACAACTGGGACGACGAAAAGGAACAGAAGTTCACGATCGCTCTGCGCTACTACTTGAAGACGGGCTATTATAGCAACATCGTTTACAAGTATCTCGATCAGGACGGTGGCCGCAAGGGCACTCCTACTGAAAAGGAGTATAACAAGCTCGTCCTCAACAAGTATGCGTCGGCGGTGATTATAAACGCTTTGAGCGAAAGTCAGTTTCCCGCAGGGACGACTGCCATCTTCCGCGCAAACGCGGGATACGGTCGCAAGAACATGGCCGTAGTGGTGTTGGCGAATTCCAGCGACGGAAGTCAAGTAAAGTCCCACGCAAAGGGTGCGAAGCCCATTCAAGTTTTGATGGTGGGCTCGGCCGAACCCATCTGGACCGAGGAACGATACCTCAAAAGAGCCAAGAAGAGAAAGTAGATATTCAATCCTGCAAGATCGGGGTTGGAATTAGGGGTGAAACGAAAGTAAATATAAGGGTATTCAATGACAATCCTGAATGCCAGCGTCAGTGCCAACTATTCATTTGGCAGGCGCGAAAGCTGTTGAAAGTTGTCTAGGTAGCAATCTCTGAAAAACGATTGCCCCCCTTCTTTAATTTGATAGAGAGTGGTTGACAGCAGACCCAAAAGATGCTATGATATAATCAGAAGCTAGAGATAGAACCCCAACCAAGAAAGAAAATGAACACAAATAACCTTGAAAATATGATTCGCGATAAGCTGACTGATGATGATCTGATTTCAGACCTTATTGAACAGGATGATGTCTTTGAGCATCTAATAGATTTGATTGGCGAGACCATTGATGAATGGGGCCAGACGGAGAGAAAATGAGTTGGAACGGCACCGTAAGGTGTGGAAATTGTTATGAGAGCGGGCACAACCGAACTGGTTGCCCGGAGTTGAAGAAGGCGTACGACGCAGACCCGAATAGTTATGACGGTAAGCAGTGGGCGCGAATCCTGGCAACAAAGGCAAAGCCAAAGGTTTGCGGTTATTGTGACGCAATGGGACATACCCGCGCAGGGTGCGATACCATGAAGGCGCACAAAGTTACCTTTATACAGGATGCTACTTTGTGGCGCAGTGCGCTGGTAAAGTGGATGCAAGAAACTCATCTTGGCATCGGCGCTTTGGTGCGCTGCAACGACGCTCAATATCACGATAAGGATCATGGATATGTTTATCCACGGGACGAAAACTATATTCCTCCTGTGGGGCTAATTATGAAGGGCGTCAACGGTGACCTAAACCACTATCAGGGTATCATGAACGCCCCTGATTGGCAAAGTAGTGGTTCCATTCTTTGCTTTGAACGTATTGGCACCGGAAGCGAGATGCAGCCTTATCAGAAGGTTGTTGGTATCACACTTCCCTGCATTCCCGGCATTGTCCCTCGCTACGGAAAGGGATACTATGGGAATGAGAAGCTGGACCGAGCGGACCGACTCAACAATGTTGATTGGGAAGTGGTTTCACCGGGACAGACAGATTTTAGTAGTGATACATTTGTGTGCCCCAAGACCCTCAAGAAGGCTGCCAAGGACCACTTCAAGGCTCCCAATGAGCAGACAACTCGCAGGTTTCACACGTTCTCCGACTTCCAAAGGACGCAGCTGCTACAATACATTAATGGTGAGATTGAACTTTCGGAAATGAAAGATCCCGAAGTTCCCACCGAATGATACTTACTACATAAGTGGTGTTTATTTTGCTTGACTTCAGCGGTCGAGTGTGGTATTATATAGATAATGGACGGGGCGAGTAAGCCCCACAACTAGGAACAAAACATGGCAATCGACTTCAAGAATCTTCTCCTCGTCCTCCCGCACGTTACGGATGCGAATCACCCTGTCCTGCTTCGCGGGCGACACGGCATTGGCAAATCCAGTGTTGTGTATCAGTACGCGACTTCGGTCGGTCTTCCCGTCGTGGAACGCCGTGCTTCGCAGATGACCGAAGGCGACCTTTTGGGTCTGCCAAAGGTCGATGATGATGTAACTTCTTTCTGCCCGCCTGACTGGTTCGCAACTGCTTGCGATACCGGGGTCCTTCTCTTCCTCGATGAGGTTGATCGAGCGACCCTGGAAGTGCGGCAGGGTATCTTTGAGCTTTGCGACTCTCGCAAGCTCGCGGGTCATACTCTACACCCCGAGACTCTGATTTTCGCTGCGGTGAATGGTGGAACCCACGCGGGTGCTGCTGCCTATCAGGTTGGCGAGATGGACCCGGCTGAATTGGACCGCTACACCGTGTTCGATGTTGAGCCCTCGATTGATGACTGGGTTGCCTGGGCGACCACGAACTGCGAAGCCCTGGTTGTGGATTTCATCCGCAACAACACCGAGCATCTGGAGCACAATGATGACCCGGAGCCGAACAAGGTTTATCCTTCTCGTCGTTCCTGGGCTCGCTTCAGCGATACCATGACGGCAGCAAGCATGCTGGAAGCTGGACAGTCGAATCCTGTCGTGTTTTCGCTGGCTTCCGCGTATCTCGGTTTCGAGGCTGCTGTTTCGTTCAACGATTTCGTGGCGAACTACTCTAAGGTCGTGACCATTTCTGATGTTCTCGACAAGGGAAAGGTTCCCGATGTTGATATGAATCAGCACTGCGCTCTCATTGATAAGATGGGTGTAAGCGATCGGTTCAAGAATCCTCTCAACGAGGGTGAGCTGACCAATCTGGCAAACTACTTCATGTCTTTGCCTTCCGAGGCTGCGATGAAGCTCTGGACGATGGTCGGACAGGCAAACCAGGACAACGCTATTTCCTTCCACTCCTCCAAGTCGAGTGACGACCGAGCAGTGGGCAACTATCTTGTCGAAATCCTCACAGGCGACAAGTGCTAATTACTCGGTGGCCTGTCAAGTGCACTTCCCTATTCCGCACTTGACAGGCGCGCGTTTTTCTGCTATAATATAATTACAATGAGAGATCAGGTAATGACCGACGAAACAAAGACCGAAAAGACTGAAACCGAGGAAGTGGATGTGTCCGCTTTTGATTTGAACATTCATGTTCATCGTCTGTTGATGGACGAGCCGTTTTTCGCGGCCCTTTCGCGGCGAATGGACAAGCAGGGAACCAATGGGATCCCTACTGCTGGCGTGACCGTGACCGAGGAAGGTAAGCTCAAGATGCTTTACAATCCAAAGTTCTTCGCGGGCCTGGACACCGATGATGCCCGAAAGGACATTCTGAAGCACGAGTTTTATCACATCGTTCTTCAGCATGTGACCGGCGGACGATTCATGTCTTTCCGTGATATGAGCCCGAACGAGCGCAAGATTCACAACATCGCAATGGATTTGGCTATCAATGGTCATCTTCCGCATCTGCCTGAAATGGCGTGCATCCCTGGAAAGGGACCGTTCGCGCATTTGGAGCCTTTCAAGACTGCCGAATACTACCTCAAGGAGCTTCGCAAGATGCAGAAGGAAGGCGAAGGTGGCGAAGGCCAAGGTGGCGAAGGCCAACCCGGCGAAGGTCAGGGAGGCGGCAACGGAAACGGAAACCCCCTGGACGGAATGGACTCTTTCGATGACCACTCCGGTTGGGACGAAGTCGACGAGCAGACAAAGCAGATTGCCGAGGAGCGAATCAAAGAGTTTGTTAAGGATGCTGTTGAAGAGGCAAACTCTTCTAGTCGAGGTTGGGGAAGTGTTCCCGCTGACTGTCGCAAGCAGATTATGGATTCCATTTCTAACACGGTTGATTGGAAGAAGGTTCTTCGCTACTTTGTGAAGCAGAGTCAGAAGGCGAATAAGCGTTCGTCCATTCGGAAGATTAACAAGCGGTATCCTTACCAGCATCCCGGCAAGAAGGCTTCGCGAACTGCGAAGATTGCAATCGCCATCGACCAGAGTGGATCCGTCAGTGATTCGATGCTAGCCGCATTCTTCGCGGAGTTGAACGGACTGGCAAAGATTGCCGAGTTCACGGTGATTCCGTTCGATACCCGAGTCGACCCAGACAAGAACTGGGTTTGGAAGAAGGGCATGAGCCGAAAGCGCGAGCGCACCATGTACGGGGGAACCTGCTTCGACGCTCCGACGAAGTTCGTCAATGAAACTGGCGGTTTCGATGGACTCATTGTTTGTACGGACATGGAAGCTCCGAAGCCCGTACGATGCAATGTCCAGCGGCTGTGGATTACCGACGAGTACCACGGCAAGCGCCCGTATTTCGACCCGAAGCCCGAACGCATGATTATTGTTCCGAACGAAAAGTAAAGATTATTTTTCTTGACAGTGGCGGCTCCCTGTGCTATTCTATACGAAAGTGAGGGAGTCGCCTGGATGTCAAAGAAAATGAAAATCAGAAACTGGACAGCCGTTGCGGCTTTCCAAAGAAGCGGTGCCGGAAAGCACCACAACCGCAAGCGGAATGTTTCAAAGGGACAATCCCGCAAGGTAAAGCACAAAAATAGAAAGAACTGGTAAATGATTGATATTGCAATTCTTCTTCTCCTGTGGATTTTCGCAGGGATTTGGGTTTATGAAAGGGCCTATTATAATGGATGAAATTTGGGATAACTGCAACTCTCTTCGATATGGATTCGATGAGAACTATGATAAACCTGTCTTCGATGATGAAGACAACTCAGAAGAAATGGAAACCAACTAATGATCACTTTTGCATTTGTAACAGTTGTGCTGGCTATCGCTGGCAGCAGTCAGTAGGAACCCACAATGACTAGACTAAGAAATGAACTGGTGCTTGAGAAGTGGAAGGACGGCGAAAAAGCCAGTTCCCACAATGGGGCACTGAGCACTGATGGAACAAGCCTGTTTTCGTACAACTTGAAGATTGGGCATCGCGCCAAGTCTGGTGCTACGATTGTGGGAGACTTCACTGCTCCCGGCGGCAGCTTCCGGTCGATGACAACTTCTTGCCATGTTGGCAAGGCTCGCGCCATCGCGGGCCATATCATGCACCCGGCAGTTTTCAAGAATTCGGAGTTTATCCCCAATGAAGATTGAGCTGACAGATGATGAAGTGACCACGATTTTGGTCGCTTTGGACAACTACGGAGCGCAGAAGCGCATCGAATGGCTGGACAGTCGCGACGACGACCACCTTACTGAAGCTGGTTCATCCGAATGGTGCTGGCAGAAGTTGTTTGGTTTCCAGCAGGACTTCCGCAATTCAATTGCCGACGCAGTAGGCGAAGGCGAAACTAACAACCTTACACATGCGTCAATTGACCCTTTCGGGCTTCCGACGTGGAGTGAATAGAAAATGAAGCTACTTTACACCTCTAACTATGCCAACAACATTGGCAAGATGTACAACAGCGAAGTTGTTGCACTTGCAAAGAACCGATTTACCGACGAAGATACGATGCTTGCTATTTCCAAGCATCATTACCGTCTTGGTAAGGAATATCTCGCCAACAACCCGAACATCACGCAGGAAGCCGCAAAGGAACTCTGGAATCATCGAGGCTACGTCTTTAAGGCAACGCTCATGGCGAACGGTCGCATCAAGCTGAAGAAGAAGGAATACGCGGAAGTTTACCGTAAGTATTTCAAGAACAACCGACGGTCCCACTACCGCATGATGCAGGCGTTTTTTGGTGGTTATTACTGGCAGCGTGGGGACGAGAAGAGCAACACTCCTACCGAACTGCTCGAAGAGATTTATGAGGATTTGCCGCTGGACGAGCACGGTCGGACTTACACTTTGGAGCGGTTCATCGATCACCAGAATTGCTCGCTTAACCTTGCGCTCAGAATCTCCACGATGCCTGACCCGCCGCAGACCAACTACTATCACCGCAATTTTGGCGACCTCCGAAAGAAGGCTTTGCTCAAGGTCGCGGAGATCACAAAGCGCGAAAGCGCAGCTTCGCGGTAATTTTTTGCTTGACAGCAGCACCCCGTCGTGGTATATTATAGACAGTTGGGGGCGATGAAGCCACCGAACGCACAAAAGGATTCTTCCCAATGTCTCGACGCCACAACGGCAACAATGCTTTCGCCCTCGCACACGGAAATCGCCTTGCCGCCGATTTGACGCACGGAGTCACCTGTACTTTTACAGGTGGCTGCCGCGTGTTCGATGCTAACATTAACAAGAAGCACGAAGCGCACTGGCGCTGCGAGCGGCACGGCGGAGCAAAGCATTCCCGCGCATATGCCAAAGACGAGGAGTATGCAAACGGCATCCCCGGCGCAGAGCGCCGAGCGCGCTTTGCCCGCTTCCGCAACAAGGGGAAGGAAGCAACGACGACGTTTCATATTCCGACGTTCCTCGATGATCCCGTTGCCCCCGCGCAGCCGGCGAAGGCGCGCTCAGCAAAGATTGCCTCGAAGATTAACGCAAAGTCCGCGAAGCAGAAGCAGCGCGAAGAAGCCATGAAGGCTCTCGGATTGACCGAGGCAGACCTTATCAAGTTCGCCGAAAGCAACTAAAATGAAGATGGTTCTCGTGTTCGACACCGACGACCGCGACGGTTGCAAGAGTTCGCTCAAGATTATGAAGCAGCTTGCCCAGGATTACAACTTCGAGGGCATCATGGCAAACTACGATGACCCGAGGTTTGGAAAGATTGAGTTCATCAAGATGATGAAGGACTTCGATGCGTTTTCTCGTCTTCCCAACACCGAACGCAACTCCGACGGTGGCAATTTGAAGCTTCGCGCTTTGAAGCAGTTTGCCGACCACGTTTGGGAGGAGAAGAAGAACTCCAACTATTACAAGCCGAAGTGGACGCGACGATGAGAAAACGAGACGCATGGGGAAAGCCCATCTTGCGAGTGGGCGACATTGTACAATGTTTGCCACAAAAGGACCCCGGCACAGTAGTAAAGATTCTCCAGGTGAACGCAAACGGCGCTTGGGTTGTCGCGGTCAAGTGGTTCACTTGGGACAACGGCAGAACCACAGAAGAATACATCACAGAACTTGAACTTATAAGCGAGGCACAAAATGAGAAATAATCAAGTAATTCAAGCATTTAGACGAGGCGACAAGGCTCGTAGCTGGACCGAAAACCTCCGCACGGATGGAACAACACTCTGGTCGTACAACAAGAAAATCGCTCACCGCACCAGCGGAGGCGTGATTGTTGTGGGCGACTTCACCGCACCGGGCGGGCAGTTCCATTCGGTGACGACTTCGGGCCATGTAAATCGTGCGAAGGGTGTAGCCCATCACGTTTTTCACCCGAGAATCTATATCGAATCTGAGCAGTTCTTTGTGCACGGCGACAACCTAACTTTTACTAATTTTATTTGAAAATAAAGTTTAAAGGGTTGACTTCTTACTGAAACTCAGGCATAATTAGAACATGGACAACAACGGAGACACTACGATGATAGAACGAGTTGAACGACTAACCACCCGTGTGCCTGAAAATGGCGGTTGGGACCGAGGTTTTATTGAGTCCGTCAAAGAGCAACTAGAAGCAGGCCGAACGCTCTCCCCTCGACAGATTGAAACAGTAGAGAAGATTGAGGGCAAGTTTTCCGACGAAGCCATCGAGGCTGCTGCAACCTGGGCCGAAAGGTGGGACGACGAGAAGCAGGCGCGATTTAATGTCGCCCTGAAATATTATGGACGCACGGGCTACTATCAAAACATTGTTCAGAAAGCCTGGGGCAGTGAGAAGTTTATTCCATCCCAAAAGGAATACAACGCGATGGCATGCAACAAGTATGCCAATGCTGTTATCAACAACGCGATGAGTGAGGCAAAGTGGCCCCTTGGTTCGCTGGTTAAGTTCCGCACTGCGAATCGAATTCGCAGCTTCTATCGCGGCAAGATTGCCGTGGTGGTTTCCCATCCTACTGACGTAAAGACGCACGCGAAGGGTGGCAAGCCCTACGGTGTTGTCCTCATTGGCAATTCTGCCATTATTCAATGCGAGGAACGCGACTTGAAAAACGCGCCGAAGAAGGCGAAGCGTTCCTAACAGGGCGACGGGTAATATCTATATATAGGGGATTCAATGTCTCTCATGAATCCCGGCGAGAACATCAACAATTAATTTGGTGGGCGCGAAAACAATATTAAATTTAATATTGTAGGTTGCAAGGAGACTAGGCACCAGGGACCGAAGAGAACCTGGACCCCGACCCCGAATAGAATCAATGACTTAGAGCAATAACTTTTTTTTCACAATAAACTTTAACAGCTTGACTTCTTGCCTGGACTCAGGCATAATATAAGGACAGTGGCAATCAAGCCACGCGGAGACAACAATGAAACTTGAACTGACCGACGACGAGTGGACGACTGTCCTCGTCGCCCTCGACCACTACAGGGCGCACAAGGCGGCGATGGCAGCCGAACTGTACGACCCTCAACTGATGGAAGATGCTGGGTCCGCTGAGTGGTGCTGGCAGAAGATTTGGGGTGCAATCTGCATCGAGCGCAACGCAACCGCCGACGCGGTGGGCGAAGGCGAACAGCCCCAACTTCCTTTCAACACACAAACAAATTCAGGGCGCTCCGCTTCGGTGGACCCCTTCGACTTGGGTATGGCTAGCCAGTACGACAATATGGGAGACAAGTAAATGTTGGTACTCGCAGCGGTTAGTGTGACTCTTGGAATCATCGGGAGTCTGTAAAAGTGGAGTATTATCAGTCACTTAGGTATGGTTTCGACCCCGATTATGACCCTCCGGTCTTTGACGACGAGGAGGAAACCCCCGAGGTAAAACCCAATGATTCCGAGGACATAGAAGAATAACTTTTATTTGACTATAAAGTTCTAACTCTTGACTTTCAAGTAAATCTCAGGCATAATATACCTATGATGAAGGTTGGCGATTTGGTAAAATACTCTGCCCCGCGAGGGCGCAGCACATGGCTGAAAGGTATCGGAGTGGTGACAGAAACCAACCTGGACCGGCCAGCCCATGTGAGAGTTAGCTTTCCCAATGTTGGAGTCCACGCATGGATGTTCAAAGAAACTTTGGAGGTTCTCAATGAAACCCGGTGATTTAGTTGTATGGACGGAGTATGCCGCAGGTTGGTCTAACGGACCCAAAGCGGGCGAGTACGCGGGCACAGTTGTTCGCGTCATTCCTCCGACCCGCCGCAAACGCAGCCGCGCTAAGATTGAAATCTTGGCCGAAGAAACTTTCATTGTCGGACGAAGATTTATTGAGGTTGTCAGTGGAGTCTGATTATATTCCCCTCCATCCCGGCGATTTAGTGGAAATCTCGCGGAATTCAATTCTTTTCAGGCATGGCGACCGAGGCTGGGTCGAATCAATGGGCTGGGGCTCCGGCGTACTCATTTGTGTGGTGCAACTATTTGAGAAGTCCAACAAAGTACGGATTCTCGTTAATGATTTGATAAAGATTTCAAACACTTAGAAAAAGAAAACTTTTATTTGACAATAAAGTTTTACTTGTTGACTTTTGCCTCCCACTCAGGCATAATATAGAGAGTGGAAGGGCGCTTAAGCCCCGATGGAGATTACAGAATGTCTTACAATGGAACGGTTCGATGCGGCCACTGCTACAGTCAGGGTCACAACAAGCGTGGGTGCCCCGCACTCAAGAAGATTATCGAAGAAAATCCCGACAGTTATGAAGCGAAGCACGGAGCCGGGAAGGCTCGACAGTGCTCGTACTGCCAGGGTGAGGGACACAATCGAGCATCATGCTCTGGCCGCAAGACTCACGAGGCCACTTTCCGAGCCGATAACACGCTCTGGCGAAAGGCTTTCGACAAGTGGGCGACCTCGCAAGGTCTGGGCTACGGTGCCCTGCTTCGTGCGCCGATTACATGGCGCAACACAAAGCAAGAACGCATCGACGGCGAGAGCACTCCCGCTCTGGGGATGTTCAAGGGTCTGAGGACTCACGAAGAGGATGACCCGCTCACGAGAGAGTGGGCGCGGAAACCAGCCTATCAGAACCGAGGGGCTCTGTGGATGGACCTCATTGGTGCGGAGCTTGGCTATAACGACCGTGCACAGTCGGCCCACCTTCAGCTTCCTGACATTCCGGTGATTGCTCCAGCCCACGGCAAGGATTCCTGGGGCTACGAGCGCAGCCGCGACGGTGGCGACTCTAAGTGGACCGTCGCTTCCCCTTCGCCTGTTCCGGGCCTGGGTCCTGAGTTTACTTCGACCGCTGCAATTGACGCACTAGTCAAGGACTACTTCAAGACGGGCAAGTACGCAAAGACCGAGAGCAACTGGAACGAGTTGACGAAGGAAACTCGTCAGGCTCTCGTGGATTACCTCAATGATTCCGCGACGTTGGAGGAGCTTGGCCGACGCCTCAACCCCGAGGACGACGCAAACTCCGAGAGTGATAACCAGTAATTTCAACTACTTAGAGTAGCTAAAAGAGTTTTGACAATAAAGTTTAATTACTTGCAATTCACCCCCACATGGGGTATACTTAGAGAGTGGAAGGGCGCTTAAGCCCGCTAGGAGACACAAAACATGGCAATCGATTTCAAAACACTTCTTACCGTCCTTCCCCACGTCACGGACGCGAACCACCCGGTACTGCTCCGAGGACGACACGGCATTGGCAAGTCCAGCGTCGTCTATCAGTTCGCTGAGACTGTCGGCCTGCGGGTTGTCGAGCGGCGAGCCAGCCAGATGACCGAAGGCGACCTCTTGGGTCTGCCGAAGACCGATGGTGACGTGACCTCTTTCTGCCCGCCTGATTGGTTCGCGGAGGCTTGCAGCACTGGCGTGCTTCTTTTCCTCGATGAAGTGGACCGGGCGACTCTGGAAGTCCGTCAGGGCATCTTTGAGCTTTGCGACTCTCGCAAGCTCGCGGGACACGTCCTGCACCCCGAGACTCTGATTTTCGCTGCCGTCAACGGTGGCACTCACGCGGGCGCGGCCTCCTATCAGGTGGGCGAGATGGACCCTGCCGAGCTTGACCGCTACACCACTTTCGACGTTGAGCCGACCGTGGACGACTGGTTGACTTGGGCGCAGGACCGACTGGACCCGCTGGTTGTGGATTTCATTCGTAACAACGTCGTACACTTGGAGCACAACGACGACCCAGAACCCAACAAGGTCTACCCGTCCCGTCGCTCTTGGCAGCGGTTCAGCGACACTGTGAGCACTGCTGCTCTCGTCGTCGCCGGCGAAACGAACCCAACCGTGTACTCGCTGGCGAGTGCCTACGTTGGCTTTGAGGCTGCGGTGTCGTTCAACGACTTCGTGGCGAACTACAGCAAGGTGGTTTCCGTGGGCGATGTCCTCGACCGGGGCAAGGTCCCCGAGGACCTCGACCTGAACGACCACTGTGCCCTGATTGACAAGCTGGGTGCCTCCGGTCGGCTGGCGGCTGAAGTCTCCGATAGCGTGCGAGTGAACCTCGCGAGCTACTTCCTGAGCCTTCCGAGCGAGCCCGCGATGAAGCTCTGGACCGTTATCGGACAGGCGAACAGCGACCTTGCGATTGCGATGCACTCCACCGAGGTCAAGGACAAGAGCGTTGGAGCGTACCTTGTCGAGATTCTCACCGGAAAGGAAATCCAGTAAAAACAGAGTCATTCCGAGGGGTTGCGGGTTTCCCGCGCCCCGAAGACGAATGATTCCGAGGACTTAGAAGAACAAAGTTTCTTTCAAAGAATAGTTTAATTACTTGCAATTCGCCCCCCGATGCGGTATACTTAGAGAGTAAGGAATTCATATGACGACAACGACCGACATGACCGACGACACTTCAGACGCCCAGGATGCGCCTGTGAGCCCTTTCAACCTGAACGTGCATATGCACCGATTGCTGCTCGACGAGCCTTTCTTCGCTGCACTGTCGCGCCGGATGGACAAGCGGCGAACGACGAGCGTTCCGACTGCCGGGGTCCGCGTGACCGAGGAAGGCAAGCTGGAGCTTGTCTACAACCCGACGTTTTTCCAGGGGCTCTCCGACGAGGAGCAGCGGGACGTGCTCAAGCACGAATTCTATCACATCGTCTTTCAGCACGTCACGGGTGGACGCTTCGCGTCTTTCCGCGACCTGACGCCCGAGCAGCGCAAGCGACACAATATTGCGATGGACCTGTCTATCAACTGCCACTTGCCGAATCTGCCCGAGGGCTGCTGCATGCCGGGTGTTGGTCCCTTCGCGGAGCTTCCGAGCTTCAAGACTGCCGAATGGTACTTGAGCAACCTCCCCGAGTCCGAAGGTGGCGGCGAAGGTGGCGGCGAAGGCGGCGGCGAGGGTGGCGGCGAGGGTGAAGGTCCCGGCGAAGGCGGCGGCAGCGGTCCCTTTGAGGATGGCGTCTTTGACGACCACGAGGGCTGGGGCGACTGCGACGACCAGTTGAAGCAGATTGCCGAGGAGCGGGTGAAGGATTTTATCAAGGAGGCTGCCGAGGAGGCGAACAAGACTTCTCGCGGCTGGGGCTCCGTCCCGGCAGACTGCAAGAAGGCTATCATGGACGCTATCAGCAACAAGGTTGACTGGAAGTCCGTCCTGCGCTACTTCGTCAAGCAGAGTCAGAAGGCTAACAAGCGTTCGACCGTGCGGAAGATTAACAAGCGTTACCCCTACATGCACCCAGGCAAGAAGGCGACCCGGCGAGCAAAGGTGGCGATTGCCATCGACCAGTCCGGTTCCGTCAGTGATTCGATGCTCGCGGCCTTCTTCGCGGAGCTAAACTCTCTGGCGAAGCTCGCAGAGTTCACGGTCATTCCGTTCGACACTCGCGTGGACGAATCGAAGAATTGGGTCTGGAAGAAGGGGCAGACGCGCAAGCGTGAGCGGACCATGCACGGTGGTACCTGCTTCAACGCTCCGACGAACTTCGTCAACGAAAAGGGCGGATTCGATGGGCTCATCGTCCTGACGGACATGGAAGCCCCGAAGCCTGTTCCTTGCAGGGTGCAACGAATGTGGCTTACCACCGAGTACTACGCGAAGCGACCGTATTTCGACCCGAAGCCCGAAAGGCTCGTGTCCATCCCCGAAAAGGATATGGAGTAGCTCAGAGAGTCGCCCTGGAAGGCCCTGACGGGCCGGGATAGGGGTTGGGTATGAAGTCGCCTAATCGGCGGCTCAGAGCCTCTCAGGAGGTTTTGCGATCCAGGGCGAGAACGACACCCCGGCGAAGCCGGTCGGAAGAATTTTTCTTTGAAATAAAAGTTTATTTCCTTGCAATCAGAGCAGAAGTCAGGCATAATAGGTATATGAGTGAGGTGAAGCCAACCCCAGAGCAAGTCAAAGAAGACTTCCGGTCGGCTTTTCCTCTTAACGAGAACAAAAATGCGACCCGGCGCACACCCCGGTGGAGACAACAAAATGGCCGCAGTTCAGTTTAATAGCCCGCCCCGAGTCACCCACTCTTTCAGCATGCGCGTCGAGGGCGAAGTGGTTGAGTTCCGCTTCACTCACGCCCTCGCGCAGACCGCGAACATGCACAAGATTGGTTATCCCAATAGCACGGAGGCTCTCAACAAGTCTCTAGAGGATGCAGCGACCCGCGCCGTCGAAGCCGGGGCTAGCTCGCTGCATTGGGTTGATTTATACGACGAGCCGAAGGCTTCTGTCCTTCTAAACACGGAGAGCAACTAAAATGACTTTCAAGCAAGCCCTCGCCGGCAACGGTTTCAAGCCGCACAACAACAAGAGCAAAGAACTTGTTGCCAGCAAGTTTCATTCGTCCATTCGGAACGTCCGAATCGTCGTGAACACTGGTACCGACAAGAACACGGGCAAGCCGATTGCCGGCAAGCAGGCACAGTTCAAAGCAGTTTATATCAATAATCAGTCGCAGTGGCGAACCATCGCTACCGGCTCGTACTTTAAGCCGGGAGCGTTCAAGTCGGAGATTCCCTCAAAGCTGATTGCCATCGAGGCAGGAGCCGAGAGCGCGTCTTCCTGTAAGTGCGGAGCTAAGAAGTTCAAGGCAAAGTCCGGCAACGTCGTCTGCGCCAACGCATGCTGGGCCAACAAGGGTTGGAGCAGCAAGAAGAAGTGGCAGGGCACAAAGAAGAATACTTCTCAGCCCCAGAAGCGGACTGCTCGCACTCCCGCAAAGAAGAAGGCAATCCGAGCAGAGATTCTTCAGAAGCGTGCAGAGGAGAAGAAGGCACAAGAAAAGATTGACGAAGGAAAGTTCACCACTTTCGTTCCAGGTCAGCTTGTCAAGATTGTCGAGCCCCAGCAGAACACCCTGAGCGACTTCGTTGGAACCGTGATTAAGGTTGAGCATGCGACCGGTCGCCCATCGACCTCAAAGCTCATGAACGTGAGCGTGATGTGGATGCACTCAGGGAAGACCTCACGGCACAACAACTACAACGCTGGCACCGGCACCTCGACCTATCTGGTCGCAGTGGCTTAGGGGGAACGACGGATGACTGCTCCGCTGGTTTTGTTTGGGGTGTCCCTTTTAATTATTGCAAAGGTCGCCTTTGGTGTGACCCGCACAAGTACATGAGCTAGCCGCGTGAGTCAAGCAGTGAGTTTTGTGAGTTCCGTGAGCGCCCTGTGAGCCCCGTGAGGCGTGAGCGCAGAAAGCTCACGGTCGAGGAGAGAGAAAGAAAGATATGAGAACCCTCACCCCCAGATACGCAGGCTACCTAGAAGCCTATAGCCCTCACAGTTCCGACACTGCCCGCGTTGTTGCGGGGAAGCCGGGCGACATGGTGGAGGAGATCACGCGCTGGGTGTGCCTGGACACTCACACCACCTGGCTTCTTGTGAGTCTCCGTGAGCGTGAGCCGCGTGAGGACCGTGAGCCCATCGGGTGGCTCCTTGAATCCGAAACCGTGAGCTTGTGAGTTCCGCGAGAGCCTAAAGCTCACGGTCGAGGCTATAGAAAAAAAGAATGTAACTTACATATAGTAGGGGGTACCCCCCCCCTCCCCCCGTGCCGGGATATATGTACTATGCAACATATGCACCCCACCATCGCGCCTAAGTACATTCACCACATTTATAATATAGCCAAAAGTTAAGAAAGCTTTAAAAATTCCTATACACTTTTGCAGGAGTATGATATACTTATTACATGAGCGACTGTCAATTTTGCGGGAAAACGAACCCACCTTCGAAAGGTAGGAAGCGCAGAAAATTTTGTAGTAAAAAATGCAGCAAGTTGCAATATAAGAAAGAGGGCCGGCACTACTCATATGTTAAGAAGAATCCCAATTGGGGAGAGCAGCTTAAGAAGAACAAAGAGAGAAAAGAAAAGAATAAGCTAGAATGGGACAAATGGAGTGCCATATGGTTAACGCGGAAGCAGGTTGCGGAGATATTAGATATAACAACAAGCGGATTGCATAACCGAATGGCCAAAGCAGAGGAACGTGGAGTCATCATTCAGAGAAAGCTGCTAGTCGACGGCTGCAGCAGCAAAGAGCTACTCCATCCGGAAACGATCGATCTGCTTAAAAACGACGCGGCCGTACAGGAAAAGCCCGAAGGCTATATAACGCTCAAAGAGGTTGTCGACATATTAGGGATCAAGCTTATAAGCTTTCATACTTCCAGCGATCGACAGACCGGAGAAAGCCTCGCGGATAAACTACCTCCTGATATGATCTTCCAGGAAAACCATGGTAATCGGGTATACAAAAATCTATATCTCAGGACGAAGGTCGAGGCCTTCCACCAGGAGCGCCAGGAGAGGCGCCTAGAGCGAGAGGAGACCTGGAGGTTAAACCGGGTGGAGAAGGCCCGACAAAAGGCTCTGGTGGCCTCTCAGAGGGCGGAGAGGATCGCTGGGCTTCTAACATCTAAGCAAGCTGCGAAGAAGCTCGGCTTTAAGACGTCTGTGACCCTTGTTAAACATATGCGCGCTGGGGAGCTTAGCTACGCTCATAGAGAAGACATGAGCTATTACTGGTGTCCTCATGAGATCTCTCGTTATCTCGATGTACGCGCGGAACGCAGAGAAGAAGCAGCAGCTGCGCGCAGAGCCGCTTATAGACGTCTATTCCCTCGGCGCGCCGATGATTACACAAGCCCTGCCGCTTATGAGAAGAAGCTCATGAAGAAGCTTGTTAAACAACTTAATAATCCTTCCTTAAGTTCTCGACGTAAAAAGGCTGCTAATCTGAATATCAAATATGTCCGGGATGCCAAGACGTCAGGGTCTCCTACTCAACTATGCTGTAAGATCTGTAAAGCCACGAAGCCCTACTACGACTTCTATTATGAACTCTTGGCCAAAAGAGGTCGCACTCAACGCTGCAAGGATTGCCATAAGAAGCAGAACCAGGCTTATCGTGATGCTAGAGGTGCAGAGTACGCAACCAACGTTAAGGCTAGAAGACAAAAAAATTTCCGACAAAAATTTCGAAATTTGATCGCGACTGCGATCAAAAGAGATATCGCTCGCAACTCTAAGATCTATCCGGTTCTTACCGCCGGCGAAGTCTGGGAGGCGCTTGAGTCTTCATGCGGATATAATGTCGATCAATTCTTAAAACACCTGGAGTCTCAATTTGATTCCATTATGACATGGAATAATCATGGCCGAGGCAAGGATAGCTATCATTGGCAAGTGGATCATATAATTCCACGAAGTGCGCTTAAATATACTTCTTTAGCTGATCCCCTCTTTAAAGAATGCTGGGATCTCACAAATTTAAGGCCCCTCGATGAAGTAGAGAACATTGCACGAGGAAATAAAGTATAGTTTTTCTTGCGGATCCTAGTTAGAATACCGGGGATCTTATAAGACGCGTGAACTCGTTCCTAAATTTAATATTATTAATAATTGCTATCATAATTCCTGGTGGCTTGATAATATATTTTTCGTGGAAAGCTTATAAAAAGCACAAAAGAAAGAAGGGACGTATTAAAACAGACAATGCCGCACAGCCAACTATTTATTACCATGGAATATGAAATACAACGAGTCGTATTTTGGGTGTGCACTGCTATTATAATCGGATGTGCCCTTAGAATCATCTCTGTTCTATAATTCCTTTAATATTATACCCCCTCGATATATCCCCAATTCTGTCTATATATGACATTGCTGGATTAGCATGCTGAGGTACGTGCCCCAAAACTTTCCCAAAAAAATTTCGAAAGCTTTGTCTATTTAGTGTATAATGTTAGAGATGTCTTTAGTTCTCCTGCTCCTGGGTCTTCTTCTCGGAATCGTCTCCGGCGCTGCTTTCTACTTTATCCGTTTCTGGTTTATCTATCGTTCTAAACAAAAGGAACTTGATGTTTTGCTAGCGACTGTGCTTGAAGATGTGCGCGCAGCCGAACAAGCTATAGGGGCAGCAAAAAGTATTCAATCTAACGGGAATGCATCTGAACACGAGCCTCTCGACAATAATCGATACCTCACCACGCTGATTACCGTAATGGTCAAAAAGTACGGAGAGGAAATTAGATTAACTGGACATGATTTTAAGAACGTTGGTTTTGATGAATATGTTACGCTATATATTGACACAAGCACATATGATATTATATTAAAATCTAATTCTGTTTCTTCGGAAGTCTCTGATCTTTCTTATATGATGCCTCCCGGCTCAGATGAAGATACATTCCACTAATTGGCATCTAATTACAACGTGAAAGATTTACTTGAAAACTGGCGGAAGATTGTTGAAGGAGAAGTCATCGATTTTCCCCGACAACCCAAAACAAGCGAAGCAAATGTACAATTTGTTATTTTCGTTGATAATGCTATACAAAGGCGCCTTAAAGATATTTATGGTAACATCAGTCAAGTACCTGCAGAAAAGTGGGAGAGACTAGATGGGCTTATGAATGAGCTAGAAGAGATGCTTCAAGAATGAAACTCCTACTTGAAAACTGGCGCCAATATTTGGTAGAGCAAAACATAGGATACTCAGCTATTGTTCTTGACGAAGAGTCAAAGCAGAAGCTTTTGGAACTCCCTATTCCTGAAGGCTGGGAGCCTGCAGCACACCATATGACTATTACAATGGGGCCTCTGACCCATCCTGGTGGAAAGCACGATTTTTCCGAGTCTTATTCAGCAGGAACAGAAGTAAGTCTTCCAGTTGTGGCTGTCGGCCAAGATGAGAGGGTTATGGCTGTCAAAGTCAAGCCCGCCGGCGAGATCAATAAAAAAATATCATTTCCACACGTCACTGTGGCCGTAAATCGCGAGGGAGGCGGCAAACCTTTCCATTCAAACAAAATACCGGAAGAAAACTTTGAACCACTAGGTGGCATCATTTTGAATGGGGTGGTTGAAGAGGTGCCACAATGAAACTCCTACTTGAAAACTGGCGGAAGTATCTGCTGAATGAACAAAGATTGCAGAAAGTCTCTATGAAAAAGTGGGAAGATTGGACCGTCGCAGATCTACAGCAGTTAATTAACATGTCCAGAGCCGGCGAAAGTGAACAAGCTCAATCGCTACTGGGAAGACTCTTAGGAATAGAGGCTTTTAAACTTATTCCCTACTTTGGGCAGATGCTTACTGGGGGGGAGATGTTAATAGCTTATTATAACAAATTAAAAAGAGCCCCCGAAAAACCAGATATGGTTGAAGATTTTCCAGCTTTAGCAATTTTAAATATTGATCCCCATCTCATCACAACTATTGAAGACGACATCTTGGACAGAGTTGACGAAGAATATCAAGAATATTTGGCAGCGTTAGGCTCAGAGACCAAATTATCGAAGGTCGAGACAATTAATGATTTTATTAGAAGACAAATTGCACAAGATACCGACAATCACGTAGTTATAAGGGATGAGTCAGAATGAAACTCCTACTTGAAAACTGGCGGAAGTATTTGGCGGAACAAAAAGAAGGTGAAGGTGTCCTGTTATATCACGCTACCTGTTCTCCACCCGAATCATTCGCTAGCGGAATCGATGCAAAACGAGCAAAAGGCTTTGGACAAGGCGAAGGATTCTATTTTCATAGAGACAAGGCTCGCGCATTACAGCACGGAAAAGACGCGTTGGCAGGAGAGCTTGATAAAGAGGAAACCTGTCCAGAAGGCGCCACCACAGCTTATATTGTTGTGAGTGATGAGCCAGTTACACCGGAGACGTTCGATATTGACTATGAGGTTTATGCCGGGGGCTTTGCTGAGTTTGTTATGAATAACAGGGAATATTTTGAGCCTAGAAAAGAAGACTACGGTATTTATCAAATCACCCCTAGGGTAATGCAATTTTTTACAGAAACCGGGCGTCGGAAGGCTGTAGCTCCCGGTCGACCAATAGATCGACACCGGGCTGTCATTATATCCCAAATGGCGGAGAAATTATCTTCAGAAGACTCAGAAATGTTTAAACGCTTTGAGCAAGAAATATTGCCTAAAGCAGCTGCCATTAAATATAATGGTGAAGAAGTTATCTATCCTTTAAGAATTGAAGACCTTGAAGGTAATATGGTGTGGAGCAGATAAATGAAACTCCTACTTGAAAACTGGCGGAAGTATTTAGCAGAAGAAGAGAAGCCCAAAGTCAATATTTTCCTTGATATGGATGGTGTTCTAGTTGATTTTATGACCGCGGTCAAAAACCAC
>Ga0080013_1002290_pt1 | contig 22860 bp, 23 predicted proteins | sample ETNvirenome_6_85_FD_69236 | JGI IMG/M metagenome (GOLD analysis project Ga0080013, IMG submission 69236) | Marine viral communities from the Pacific Ocean - ETNP_6_85 (SPADES assembly) (version 2) | ecosystem: Environmental > Aquatic > Marine > Oceanic | place: Pacific Ocean | collected 2013-06-19 | reverse complement strand
TCCCGAGCACGTCAAGCAGGACGAGGAAAGGCGAGAGAAAGACCGCGAACACAAGGCGTGGCTCCAGCGACGGAAGGACAGGGGTCTGGATGAAGCAGAGGAAACAGCGCTTAATAGCCCACGTGAGGCTGGGAGGCAATGGTCTTATGAGAATCTTGCTAACACCGTGGGCGACTTGGTTAGAGAAGCACTGGAAGGACACGGACTTGACGCCGATTCTATCCGCGATGCTATTGCGGAGGCTCTGGACGAAGAGCTTGGACCTGTCGAGGAAGAGCTTGAAGAGGGCTGGAAAGAGTTTGCTCAGGGAGCAAAGGATCTGGGCCGCGACGTTAGTAAGCTGCGAAAGCCAGGCACTTCCAAGAAGATCCGCCAGGATGCTACCGCCGCCGGCATCGCTTATGATGCGCAAACAGCTGCGGATGACGCTAGGTATGCGAAGACTGCCGCGCGAAGACAATCGGACGAAAAGGCACGATCGCAGCGCCGAGATGCCGATTACCGAGCCCGCAGCCGAGATCTCGAAGGTTTTACACAGTCCCAGAAAGACCAGCGCCGCAGGGCCCAGAAGAAGAAAGAAGACGACCGTCGCCATTCCGGCTTTGGATCTGACCATTACGTCGAGCAGGAATAATTATGGCCCAACTTCTCCGAGAATTTTATGAACTATGCGAAGAGCCGGATACAAAGAATAAAAATAACACTTGACACCACCTCCCCATCCTGTATACTAGTATCATAGACTAGGGGATAACTACGTGTATAAAATAGCACACCTTGCGGACACGCATATAAAAAACTTAAAATTTCATTACGAATACAAGAAGGTATTCGAACAACTTTACGAGATCCTTCGTAAAGAGAACGTGGACTACATCGTTCATTGCGGCGACATCGCCCACACCAAGACACAGATTTCACCAGAGTTCGTTGAGCTTTGTTCCGACTTCTTTTCAAATCTAGCGAATATCGCGCCAACCTACATCATCTTGGGCAACCACGACGGCAACCTAAAGAACAGTACCCGTCAGGACGCCCTGTCGCCCATTGTGAAGGCTCTGAACCTACCGGACCTACATCTGCTCAAGAATGCAGGAGAAGTCCTTGTAGGGCCGCACATCGCCCTTAACGTGCTATCGGTTTTTGACGAGGATAACTGGGTGATGCCGAGTGATCCCGATAGAATCAACATCGCCCTTTATCACGGATCTGTGTCTGGCGTCAAGACCGACACCGGCTGGGTGATGACTCATGGCGATCACGATGTGAGTATTTTTGGTGGTCACGACTACGCTATGCTTGGAGATATTCACAAGACAAATCAGATCTTGGATACCGAAGGACGCGTGAGGTATTGTGGCTCAACTGTTCAACAGAATCACGGCGAGACAAATGACAAGGGGTTTTTGATTTGGGAAATTGAAGACAAAGAAATGTTTCGCGTGAGTCACCATGTTTTGCTTAACCCGAAGCCATTCGTAACAATAGAACTCACGCCAAAGGGGCGAATGCCCCGGGGCACCAAGATTCCTCCTGGCGCGCGCTTACGCCTTGTGAGCAACAATAACCTGCCGCTTGATGTTATGCGCAAGGCTGTAGAGGTGGCCAAACATCGCTTTAAGCCTGAGAGCATCACCTTTCTTAATCGCGCCGCCGGCGAACGAGGAACGGTCGAGATTGGTACTGGCTTTAAAGTCGAGAACCTACGAGATAAGGGAGTACAAGAGAATCTCATCCGTGAGTACCTCACAGATTATGAACCAAGCGAAGAAATGCTTGAACGAGTATATGAACTTAATCGTAAATATAACTCACAGATTGAGGAGACAGAAGAAGTTGCTCGCAACGTGAATTGGAATATTAATAAGTTTGAGTGGGACAATTTATTTAACTACGGTGAGCAGAACAGTGTTGACTTTACAAACCTAAATGGAATTGTGGGAATTTTCGGAAAGAACTTCTCGGGAAAATCTAGTATTATTGATGGATTGCTTTATACGATGTTTAATACTACATCCAAGAATGAGAGAAAGAATTATAATATTATTAATCAGAACAGGAAAGAAGGCCGCGGCCTAGTAGAACTTCAAGTTGGGGAAAAGATTTATACCATTGAGAGAGATTCTACAAAATATGTGAAGAAGCTCAAAGGCGAAGTCACGAACGAGGCACGTACCAATCTAGATTTTAGTGGTATAGATCCCGTTGTGGGAGAAACCGTAAGCCTCAATGGCACGACACGCAACGAAACGGACGCCCATATTCGCAAGAGATTCGGGACAGTTGAAGACTTTTTGCTCACATCAATGTCCAGTCAACTCGATAGTTTATCATTTATTAAAGAGGGCTCTACACGACGGAAAGAAATCCTGGCTAAGTTCTTGGATTTAGACATCTTTGAGAGAAAGTTTAAGTTGGCCCACGACGATTGCGCCGACCTTAAAGGCCTCATCAGACGCGTCGGAGAGACTAACTACGATAATAATATCGCAATCGCGGAAGTTCAGTGCGCGGAAGCACGGAAGGAACTTGCCAACGAAGTTGTGATCTGTGCCGCAGAAAGGCAAAGTTTAGCAGAAGCACATGTCCAGTATTCCACGTTAACCGAACAGATTGATTCTATTCCTGCTGAAAGATTGAATATAAAATCACTTTTAGAACTCAAGAGTTCTCTTGGTGCAAAAATAGAAGATACAAACATTAATATTGTTGAACTAAAACAAGAGGTAGTGGGGTACAATGAAAAACTCAAAGAGTATGATGATTTTCTCACCACAATAGATATTGAGGATCTCTTAGAAAACAAAAAGGAATATGACGAGTTTAAACAAAAGTATGATAATACAGTAAATCGTGCTCGGCTTATGGATAATGAGTATAAGGGACTGAGCAAGAAAATAGAACTGCTCGATGAAGTGCCCTGTGGGAATCAGTTTCCAATGTGCCAGTTTATTAAGGATGCTCACCTGGCCTCGGTCGAGCTGCCCTCTCTAGAGGTCGACATCATCACAGAGATAGAGAATGCCAAGACTTACAAGACAAAAATAGTGTCCGTAAACTCATCTGAAATGATAAGCGTTATCGATAACTATAATGCCACTATTATCAATAAGAATAATATTGAAATCGAGAAGCGTGATAATAAGGTTTCGATTGAGAAGTTATATGCGAAGGTCAAGGCTTATCGCAGTGCCCTTGCAGAAACACAAAAGAAAATTAATCTTTACGAAGAAAAGAAAGATCTGATCAAAAATATTGAGAGCCTCCTGGCATCACGAAACGAGGTCCAGAAAACAATAGACGCCGCGCAGGATTCTATTCTTACTCTTGAGGATCTGATTAATAATCATCACCGACAGATTGGATCTCTAGAGCAGAAAGTAGAATCACTTCACGATAAGAAGAAAGAACTTCACGACATTAGGGAAGAATACGCGTCTTATGATTTGTTTATGCGATGTACTCACTCGAACGGTATTGCTTATGATATTATCAAAAAGCGACTTCCTGTCATCAACAGCGAGATAGCAAAGGTCTTGTCGAATATTGTCGACTTCGATGTCTTTTTTCAAGAGGATGGGCGCAAGCTTGATATCCTTATTAAACACCCGGGCCATGACCCCCGACCCATTGAGATGGGTTCAGGTGCCGAAAAAACGGTAGCGGCCATGGCCATCCGTCTGGCCTTGTTGTCGGTCTCGTCTCTTCCTAAGGGAAACATTTTTATTCTGGACGAACCCGGCACTGCCTTAGATGCGGAGAATATGGAAGGGTTTATACGCATACTTCAGATTATTAAGATGTATTTTAAGACTGTGATACTCATCTCTCATGTAGACTCGCTGAAAGATATAGTCGATGTGGAAATCACTATAGACAAAAAAGATGGGTATGCGAAGGTTTCGGCCTAGTCCCGCGGATAGTCGTAGCCATAGACTTGTAAAAAATAAGATCTGAGAGCGGAATCTTTAGTGATATCATCTCCGGTATACCAGACCCATACAATAAGGTGCGCGACCCTGGCAATGGCACCTAAGGCCTGCCTTATATCCTCTTCTACCCATTCAACATGATCCCCCGTTGCCGGCCCCACATCAAGTCCAAGGTCAGCTGCGATTGAATAGAGCCCATACCAGTTTCCACTTTTGTGCGCCCGGGCCGCCTTCCGAAAGAGGCACTCTAATCGTTTTATTTCCTCCTTGGTTGCTCCTCTGGCAACAGCCTTGTCCGGATGAGATTTGCCGGCAATACGATAGAATAATCTTTTTAGTTCTTTTTCTTTGTCTGTGTTTTGGGGGCCCGAAGGAATCTCCTCCTCTTCCTCAAGGCCTTTTTCTATTTCCACCAAACTCATGCAATCGTTGAATTCGCCGGCATCAAGGCGGCTCTCCTCTTCCTCATTGGTTGGGGGTTCTTGATCCGGCTCCTGTTGTGTCATGGAGATCTCCCGAAGCTTTTCCCGTTCCTCGGCAGGTAGCTTTGCCAGCCATTCTTGTGCTGCTTTATGGAAAAGCTGTTTGGCTTCGCCCACCAGTTCCTCGTGGTACTCTAAGTCGGCATGGATAAAGTCCGCTTTTTTGAGGAGTTTTTTGAATTTCAGTTTAAGTTGTTTAGACATAGTTTGCCCCTCAGGCTAATTAGTACTAAGGAGTTGAGTATGAGACATATATTAGACAAGGGCCTAGATAAACTAGTTTCCCGAAAATTAATGGCATGGGCGACAGCTACTTGTCTGTTGTTATTTGCCGATTTGGCATCTAGCGATTGGGTAATTATTACTACGGTTTATATCGGCGGTCAGACTATTATTGATGCCGTCGCCAAACTTAAAGGTTATAAATAATGACATTGTTAAAACTTAAAACAATTTCAAAGAAGTTGTGGCTTTGGGCTAAGAAGTTTTGGTGGGTGATCGTCATCGGCCTTTTCTTTTTGTGTGCGTGTCTTATCGGTGCCCTCACACGAAATGGAGCAGTTCTAGCAGCCGCGCTGGATTTGATGGAATCAAAAAGAAACCAGCATGACCAGGAGATGGAAACTCTCGCCCATATTCATAATACAGAGGTGGCTGAGAAGAATGACAGGTTGAAAGAGCATCTTAAGCGTCGCGCGGAAATTGAAGAGGAGTTCAAAAAAAGAGGTGAAACTCTCGATAAACAAAAGGAAGCAGAACTTAAAAGAATTGTTGACGAAGGATATAATGATCCTGAGAAGCTGGCTAAAGAGTTGGCAAAAGTTTTTGGAATGGAATGATGTTTAAAAAGATATTATCGCTTTATTTGGCGATCTTTATGCTGGCACCAGCAATTGTACTAGCAGAAGAGGTGGAGACATTCCCAGACTATGTTGTCTTACCTATTGAAGCAGGGGATATAGTCCCCTTCGATGGGGTGCTTCTGTCCCTCGATGCTGCTGCAAAGCTTGTGACAGAAAAGAAGTTTGAAGATTCCGAGTGCGATTTACGCATTGGGTATGAACTCCACATACAACAAGAAAGATATCAATTACAACTCGACTATAAGGACATCGAGATCAGTTCCCTGAAAGACAAATATGAATCAATGATGATTTTAAAAGTAGCAGAGAACGATCGTCTGACCGAGTTAGTTTTGAAACAAAAACCAGCACAAGGTCCTCTATTGGTAGCACTAGGGTTTGGAATCGGAACGCTCACTTCATTGGGGATCTTTGCATTATCAACGGAGATCGTGAAATAGTGCCAATACCTGAGGTAGAATCAAGAAACCGTTTGATTGCTTTTCTTAAGAAGTTCTTTCAAGAGAAGGGAGCCTCAGGTGGCGGAGATGTATATGTCTCTGGAACTCCCGCCAATAATCAGGTATCCACATGGACTGATTCTGTCACGATTAAGGGTGAGACCGGCCTTACGTTTGATGGTTCTACCCTCACAGTTACAGGAGACGCTAGTGTTACAGGTGATACCACCCTCGGAGATGCATCTGGGGATTCGGTGACCATTAATGCTGCTACCATTAATCTTGCCAATATTGCTCCCGGTACCGACGATACGGTGGTGGTGTATGATGGCAGTAGTTTGGTTACGGATGAAATTAACCCAGCAGTTTGGGATACGAGCGCAACTTTTGTAGATGCCACGGGTACCCCGGTTAATGACCAGGTTGCCATATGGACTGATGCCAACACTTTGGAAGGAAGCACGAACCTCACCTTTGATGGTACGGACCTCACGGTGGGAGGTGACCTAACTGTAACGGGTAACGATATCAAGGGCTCCGGCGGCACCGCCATCACGATGGATGGCTCCAACAATGTGACTATCGCCGGCGACCTAACTGTGGGCGGACAAAATATCCTGGCTCCCGCAGACAGCAATCTTTTCTTTAATACAGACAAGAGCATGTACTTCGATATTGATGAAGACGATGATGAGACTGATCAGATATTCCGCTGGAGAGCCACCAACACTACACTTATGACGCTCACAGAGCAAGGTTATTTAACCCTACCCAATGGTCTCTCGTCCTCAATGGGCACACAGGTTTCCACAGCATGGGCTTTGAAGGCCGATACCTGGATTAAAGTTGCCTCTGTACTCCAATCCACTAATTACTACGCAACAGCCGTAATTGATGTGATGTTAGCTGGTTTCGATACAGCAGCAGAAATCTACCAAGCACGCGTCCATCTGCGCACCCGACCCGGGAGCACCACGAATTCGGTATGTCAAGTGGACATTCTACAGGATGAGGGTGGCACTGTCTGGGATGCTACCGATTTTGTTTTAACTCAGGACACATCTGGTACCACACCATGGCTTGCAGAATTATGGATCCGGACCCCCCGGTCCTGGCAGCGCTGTTATGCAACTATTACTAACGGCACGAGCGACGGTCCCATGAGTTACAAGGCCGACTGGGCCCTCACTCCCGGGCAATCGTGGACCGAGGGCGCCTCGCCTCCCTCCTTGGGATCGGAGGTTACGACCACAAACGTGAAAAAGAAGTTTGCTAGTCTTGAGGTCCTCGGGGATATTTCAGGCTCCGGTCAGCTTACAATGGAGGGGCAACCAGCCTTTTCGGCCTTCACGACTACTGGCCAGACAACTGTTGCGGGACAGTGGATGCACTTAAGTTGCTCCTCGGAAGTATTTGACGTGGGCAATGATTATAATACGACTGATTGTGCATTCACAGCTCCTACAGATGGCAAATATATGCTATCGACAAGTATCCGCCTAGACAGTGTGGATTCGCAACCTAATCAGTTTTGCTGGTTAGTTATTAGCACAAGCAACCGAGACTATTACTCAGCGCTAGAAAACGTTGACGAAGATGATGCTACTACTTACCATACAGTTCAAACCTCGGTTCTTGCAGATATGAATGCGGGCGACACCGCGGAAGTATATTTTAGGGTAGAAAAAGACGTAGCCGCGAGTAATGGAGGCAATTCCATGGGTGTACGCTTTCAGGGTTATTTATTAGGATAAAAATATGAAAACAATTACAATTACGTTAACCGATTTAGAGTGGCAAGCCATGGCAGACATTGTTGTCGACCCAGAGGTCTGGGCTCGCCGTGCCGTCGAAGGCAAGAAGGACAAATGTATTTCTACAGTAGTGGCCAAAGAGCAGGCGCGCTTAATACAGGGGACAAGAAAAACGATGCCGGCAACAATTGAAGGGATTCTAGAGTCGCATTTTGCGCAGCCAGATTATAAGACACGAGCAGAAAGAAGGGGCGCAGAGCAGCAAGCACTGCTGCCCTCCGAGTCCACAAGTGAGTAAAGATCCAGATTATATTCCAAAGCTCGAAAGGGCCATCGCCCAGAAATATGGCGAAGAGACAATCAACAATCCCCGACGTTTTTGGGACGAAAACAAAGAGAAGGAATATGTTCAGCAATCCCAAGAAGAGCGACGTAAGTTTACCAAACTGGCCGAATCTCAAGACAAAGTAGAACAAGACGGATTTTTAATAAACAAAAAACTACTTAATAGAGATCATAATAGGACTTGTCCTGTCTGTGAGAAATATTCTTTTCATCCTAAAGATGATTTGTATATGAATAAGTTTGAGGCTTGCTTCGGATGCTATATACAATATATCGAAGGCAGGGAAGAGAGATGGACAACCGGCTGGAGACCAAATAAGGAACGATAACATGGCAACAGTATTAGAAATTATTCAAGGACTTGCACAGGCAGCCGCTAATGGCGCCTGGGATGGCGCTCACGAGGAATCCCTGCAAGCAGACGGAAAGGCTCGCGACGCTGGCCTCAAGAGACAAGAAGGGCACTACATTAATGACCGTCGCGTCATGGATGGCTTTCAAGTCAAGTTCCACGGCCCTATTCTCCGAGTTAAATACCAGTCTGAAGCCTTACTAAAAGATGTTAAGGACTCTGGTTTTGAAAATGATATCGGCAAGCGCCTGGCGGAAATTGTAAAGTTTCTTAAAAAAGAGTACAAAGCGATTACCGGTGACAGTGTTACGCTGACAAAAGAAGGAGACCACCAGATCTTAGTCCAGCGAATGTCCAATTATCGCACCGACGTCCAGGCTCATTGCGATTATCGTATCGGCGGCCTCAAGGACGTTAAGGATGTGTCCGGGGATTCAGCGGAAGACCGCTTAGACGAGGCAGTCCGCGGCTGGCTTTCTCAGACCCGCAAAAGGTAAGCAGCGCGTGTTATGGGGCACACCCTCACTAAGCAGGAAATTTTAAAAGAGGTAGTTAAGGCCGGCAAAGACCCGGTCTATTTTACAATAAATTATTGCCGCATTTCCCACCCTCAAAAAGGTACGATTCCTTTTAAGGCTTATGACTACCAGCAACAACTCTTAAAAGATTATACTGATTATCGTTTTAATATAATCCTTAAGGCGCGCCAGCTCGGAATATCTACCATAACTGCGGCTTATATTAGTTGGGTAATGTTGTTTCATAGGGATAAAAATATCCTTGTGGTGGCCACTAAACTACAGACTGCTACCAACCTCGTTAAGAAAGTAAAAGCGATTATTAAAAATCTTCCGCAATGGATGCAGATTGCATCGATCGAGGTTGATAATAGAACCTCTTTCGAATTGTCGAACGGATCTCAAATTAAAGGATCCTCCACTTCTGGCGACGCCGGGCGCTCCGAAGCCCTCTCTTTGTTGGTTATAGATGAGGCCGCGCACGTCGAGAAGCTGGGCGATTTATGGACCGCCCTATATCCTACTCTATCAACTGGTGGTCGATGCATCGCCCTCTCGACACCTAATGGTGTCGGAAACTGGTTCCACCAGAACTGCGTTGAAGCCGAAGCCGGGACCAACGACTTTTATATGACCACCCTGATGTGGGATGCCCACCCTGACCGCAACAAAGAGTGGTTTAAAAAAGAGACCCGCAATATGTCTCGCCGCCAGATCGCTCAAGAGCTTGAGTGTAACTTTAATGTCTCCGGCGAAACTGTGATTCATCCCGAGGACATCCAGTGGTATCTAGAGCGAATCACGGCTCCCGAATACCGGACAGGATTTGATCGGAATTACTGGATCTGGAAAAAACATAACCCTGAGAAGCCCTATCTTCTGGTCGCGGATGTTGCTCGCGGCGATGGAAAAGACAACAGCGCTTTTCATATCTTCGAACTAGAAACTATGGAAGTTGTCGCCGAGTATGTAGGTAAACCCACTCCGGATGATTTTTCAGAAATTATACATAATGTGGCGGCGGAGTATGGTAACCCTATGGTGGTGATAGAAAATAACAATATTGGATTCGCAGTACTTAAAAAATTGCAAGATAAAGGGTATCCTAACTTATACTACTCAACTAAGGGCGATCACCAATATGTGGATCCAATGACAGCACAGTGGCAGTCGAATGTGGTGCCTGGTTTTACCACATCTTCTAAGACCCGGCCGTTGATTGTTGCGAAGATGGAAGAGTTTATGAGAAACAAACTAATTACAATTAACTCTAATCGACTGCTTTCGGAGATGAAAACCTTTATTTGGCAAGGCGGCCGGCCACAGGCGATGAGAAGTTATAACGATGATTTGGTTATGTCGTTTGCGATAGGGTGTTGGGTGAGAGATACAGTGATTGTAGAAAGCCATAAAAATGTTGAATATAGCAAACAGTTCCTGTCTTCGATCAGTACGTCAGACACTAAAATAGCCACAACCATTCCGGGGATGACAGGGCACAAAATGACAACAGAATCACAGCGAGGAGCAGAAGCGCAGGAATTCAACCAGAAATACCTGGCTTTGATTAAGGGATAAAACATGGCTAAGAACGAAAGAAATACACGCAACCCAGCATCACCGTTATTTAAGAGGCTTACTCGCCTGCTTTCTGGGCCCATTGTAGATTGGCAGACACAGACTGCTAGACAAGAGCGCCGGAACAACTTAGATAAATACCGATATCGCTTCCGCTCCATGAGTGGTCAAGAGTTTAAGCGCTCTGACAACAACCTGTCCCAGAACTATAATCTTTTTACCTCAGCTGCTTTCCGCAATCAGAACCGCGCCGAGCGGTATATCGATTTTGAGCAGATGGAGTACATGCCGGAGATTGCTTCGGCTTTAGATATCTATGCAGATGAAATGACAACCTCAGATGAGTTTGATAAGTTGTTAAGAATTACCTGTATGAACCTTGAAATCAAAACCATTTTAGAATCACTCTTTTACGACGTTCTCAATCTAGAGTTCAATGCATTTGGTTGGGCCCGCTCCATGACCAAGTACGGCGATCTCTTTCTATATCTAGATCTCGATGAGCAGTTGGGGGTGACTTCCGTTATCGGACTTCCCAACAATGAAGTCGAACGACTAGAGGGCCAGGACTCCTCCAACCCCAATTATGTGCAATACCAGTGGAATGGCGCAGGCATGACTTTTGAAAACTGGCAGGTTGCACACTTCCGCATTTTAGGTAACGACAGGTATAATCCTTACGGCACATCCATTCTAGACCCAGCACGCCGCATCTGGCGTCAACTGTGTTTACTAGAGGACGCGATGATTGCTTATCGAGTTGTCCGCGCTCCAGAGCGCCGCGTCTTTAAGATTGATGTCGGCAACATCCCGCCACAAGACATCCCCCAGTATATGGAAAAAGTCAAGACAGAGATGAAGCGTAACTCCTTGGTCGACCCTTCGACCGGTCGTGTCGATCTTCGTTACAACCCGCTCTCGCTTGAAGAGGATTACTTTATCCCGATGCGTGGTGGTGTGGGATCGGACATTAGTTCTTTGGCCGGCGCAAAGTCCCTGGATGATATCGAGGACGTTAAGTATTTACGAGACAAGTTGTTCTCTGCCATTAAAGTCCCCCAGTCTTATCTTACTAACCTCGATGGGGCTGACGAAGATAAGACTACCTTGGCTCAGAAAGATATTCGGTTCGCTCGGACTATTCAACGTTTGCAGCGCTCTTTTGTTTCTGAGCTAGAGAAGATTGCTGTGGTCCACCTTTATACGTTGGGTTTCCGCGGCGATGATTTAATCAGTTTTAAACTGGCACTCAATAATCCCTCCCGTTTGGCAGAGTTACAGCAGCTTGAGTATATGCGTACGAAGTTTGATACTGCCACCGGAGTACCTGAAGGCATTTACAGCAAGCGCTGGATTGCTCATAACATCTTGGGTCTTTCCGACGATGAGTTCTTACGGAACCAGAGAGAGGCTTTCTATGACCGGAAGTGGCAACAGGACCTGGAGGCCGTTACTGAACAAGGAGCCGAGGAAGCACTTGGCGGCGGTCTAGGGGGCGACGAAGGGCTTGGAGATCTTGGTGGAGACGAGGGCTTGGGAGACCTAGGCGGCGACGCTGACTTGGGTGGCGCCGCTGCGCCAGAGGGCGGCGATGATGATGTTCTTTTGACATCCCCCGGCCGCCGAGAAGATGATCACACAAGTCACTATAAGAAGGGCCGCAAGTATGAGCGCAAAGATGGTCGCCATGATTTGCGCAAGGGGTCAGCTAGGTTTAGGCGAGAGACTCGGGCCACTGTTGCACCAGAATCCCGCCGCGGCAGAAGCCACCGTTCGGTAGCCGGATCTTCGGTTGGAGCCGTTGGCTTACCGGATCTTAAAGCTTTGGTGGGTCTGGAAGAGCAAAAGCAGTCTATTTATAATAATAGCGAAAAACTGATGATAGAGAGCACTATGGTGACTCGTCGTTTGGTTGAACAGCTAGAGAAAAAAGAGGCACAAAAGGATGAAACATAACAAGAAGCGAAACACTGCCTTCATTTATGAAGTTCTCACGCGAGAATTAACGAAGGCCATTGTTGACAAGAATGCTTTGCGAAAAAGTCAAGTTGTTGGATTAATGAAAGAATATTTCTCCGCCGGCACAGTTCTGGCGCAAGAATTACAATTATATCAAGTATTGAATGAGACAGTCAACATTCAAACCAAGGTGGCCGAGCGCCTCCTGATGGAAACTAAGAGCGCTCACGCTCGCCTAGACGAATCTGGGATTTTTGATGCGCAATCTCGACTTATTTCTGCCATCAACAAGGGTCTTGGAAAAGATGTTTGGGGCAACTTTGTTCCTAATTTTAAATCATTGGCATCCATAAGTGCTATTTTCAATTCGAAGACAGCCGTCAAGAAGAAGGTTTTATTTGAACAAGCCGTTGTGGACCAAATGAGCGAGAAGTCGAACCGTCCAGCCGCGGCACCTCTTAAGCCGATCGACAGCCTTACTTACAACTCCTTTATTAAGAAGTTTAATGATAAATACGGAAACCTAATTCAAGAACAAAAGGATTTGCTTAATCGGTATATTACTAGTTTTGCTGATGACGGCTTCGAACTGAGGCTCTACCTTAATGAAGAACTACGCCGCCTCAAAGAGAACCTCAGTGTGGCTACGGAATCGGACCTCCCCCCTTTGGTGGCCACGAAAGTAGCAGAAGTGGTGGATTATCTTGAAGGGTTTCGCAAAAGAGAGTTCACCGAAGATGATCTAAACAAAGTTCTCAAGACTCAAGAATTAGTGCAGGAGCTAGCAGCCAGTGATTAAAATTAAGATCGGAGGCCCTCAGGCCACAGTAGAATTAAACGCGCGCAAAGCTCTTGATGGATCGTTGTTGATTATGGATCATCAAAAGATCGATATTGCTGTGATGCCCGAGCAAATGAAGGTAGTAACTTTCCCGAAGACAACGTCCACTGAAGATGTGTATGATTATCAGAATCGCTTACTAGAACTTTTGGCAGACAAGGGAGTTATTGAAAGAGCCTCAATTCAGGGAGGAAATGTCTTTCGCTCTCTGGAAGGTGAGATCTTCACCAACGAACAAGTAAACCCCCTAGAAGCAGCCGTCTTTGTCATCTCAGAGTTTCTGGGGTACGAAGCCGAACACTCCCGTGTGGCTGACGCATATGAGAAAGAACTGGAAGATATGTATACCCATCCGGACGACCGCGATACTACTGAATACGGCGAGGTTCCGCAGTACGGTGAGAAGGGGTCTATGCGCCCGGGCTACTACTACTACCCACTGCGCAACCGGTATTAACCCATGAGCGATATGAAGCTTATAATGGAGGCGTGGCGCTCTTATGGCAGCCTGTCAGAGCAGGAGTATTCAGATTGCCCTACTAATACTGTTAAATTATCAGACATTGCTGTGGCTATGGTGGGGACCATAGAGGATGAGGAAGAAAAAGCCAAGGTCATGGGTGCATTAGAAGCGAAACTGAACCGCCCACTAAAAGGTAAGCTTGAAAAACTTGAACCTCTTACTGGAGTCTTAGTTGCCGCCGGCGCAGTTTTTGCTGTTCCTGTAGTTGCCGGCGCCGGGGTCGGAGTAGCAATAGCGGGCATCATTGGGGCGGCAGCCTCTCTAACGGCTAACCTTCTGGGCATCAGTGCCAACAAAAAAATCGATGCTAACAAGGCATCAGTCCGAAACCTTATGAATCTTTTTTGTATCGACGACGAGACGCTAAATCTGATTGCTGACAAGCACGAAGCAAGATATTATACAGAATCAGGCATCTTTGATGAAATGAAAAGACTTTACGCGGAGGCCCTGTCTGGACCCAATAACGATATGGAGATCCCTGACCTGACCAAGCATTTGGTAACCTGGATTAACAACAACACTGAATATAAAAATTCAGATGCCTCCTCAATTGAAATGAAAAGATAAAAATAATGGAATTACTACACTTTATACTTGCCGCTTACGGCATGACATTTATTATTATACACGGACATATCTTCAATAAGGTACGCCCACCCTGCGACTCAATGGGCGGCTTCGGTCGTTTGTTCCACTGTCACTTGTGTATGGGATTCTGGGTTGGAGTGTTTCTATGGGGCATAAGTCCCTATACAGAACTATTTACATTTGAATATTCAGCCGCTAATGCATTCTTGTGTGGTTGTATAAGCGCAGGGACATCATACTTTTTAAGCATGGTGGTTGATGATTTCGGGATTAAGGTATCCCAGAAGGAGGTGAATCATGAAGAAACGTAATATCCCACGCGTTCGCAGATGCTGCTCAGGTAGCATACTTTATGTGGGGTCGAGAGGCCCCACGTTAAACTTTAAACTTCAAAAGGAATAATATAATGGCACGCAGAAAAAATGTAAAACGAATAGATCCAAGATACTTCTTGAACGAGACAGTGAATCGTCTGAGCGAGGCTGAAGGTGAAACACCACAAGATGTTGCGGCAAGAATCAGCAACATTCCGGGATCAATGAAATTCGGAGCGATTGATGATCTTCATAATATGAAGGACGGTAGCGATGAGATGGCATCATATTATCCTCACGTTCAAGATCTAGTGGCTTTCGCGACCGAAGTACTAGAACTATTAGGCGAGATATAGGATTTAAACAATGCCCCAACTTCTCCGAGAATTTTATGAACTATGCGAAGGCGGCGTCTGTCAGGACTTACTGACGGAAGCCGAGAAGAGCTTTGTGCGCAACGGCGGTATGATGCTAACTGGCAAATTGCAAGAAGCAGATGTGCAGAATGGCAACGGTCGCGTGTATCCGATGGGTATTATGGAGCGCGAGGTAAAGAAATATGCCGAGGTCGTTAATGACCACCGCGCTCTTGGTGAACTTGATCACCCCGACTCTTCTATCATTAACTTAGTTAATGTATCACACATGGTGACTGAGGTATGGATGGACGGCTCTTCGGTTATGGGAAAGATAAAAGTTTTGGAAACCCCATCAGGTCAGATCCTAAAGGCTCTTGTAGAGTCAGGGGTGAAGACGGGAATCTCGTCTAGGGGAATGGGCTCAGTGAAGGAGCAGATGGGTAAGACAATTGTAGAAGATGACTTTCAACTCATTTGTTTTGATATTGTATCCGAACCCTCCACACCAAATGCGTTTATGGCGCTCTCGGAAAACAAACTCATGAACGAGCAGATCGAGAAAAACAATAAGGTTCTTGGCTTAATTGACAGTATCTTAAAGGATTAATCGTGAAAATATCGGGCATCGAATTAGAAAGGTTGATCAAGGAAGAACTAAAAGAAGCCCTTGAGCAATACCCTGCTGATGCCATGGCCGAGATTACGGCGACTATTTTTAGTCTTGCTGATCAAGCCGGAGTAGAAACTACCGGAGACCAACGACAGGATATAGTTGGCGAACTAGAGGAGCTGTTAAAAGGACAGGGCTTTGAACTGCACGAACAGGGCTTGGTGTTCGCCGAGCCTCTCAGACTCGATCTCTATAAATCCCCTCTGCTCTTGGATCTCATAATCAATATCATCGATGTCCTCGGCGACGCTGCCGAGGACCGAATAGTTAAAGCGTTTGAGCGCGGAGGTATCGATGTTGTTCCGGATACTGTACCAGAAGAGGAACCATCCGATGAAGAAGATCAAACGGATACCGTTGTGGTGCCTCCTGTTGAGCCGCCACCGGTGGTGCCTCCTGTTGAGCCGCCACCTGAAGATGGCCCAGAATCTGTCGATGCATCCGAATTCAATAAGTTTTTCTTAACTTTGGACGACCAGAGTATGAAGGCACTTATAAAGGAGGTGACCACAATCTTGATCATGCCCTTCACCGGTGCGCTTATGGGCGCTGACGATGCAACTAAAGCTCGTTTCTATGAGTTTATGTCTCCAAGAGCCCAGGAATATCTGGAAGATGACCAGAAGATCATGAGGGGAGCCGACGGCACCTCCGTGGGACCTGAAGACATTCACAGATACCAGCAGGAGGTATTAAAATTCGCTAGGGATATGGGACTAGGCGAAGAAGAATCCTTTGAGAATCCCTGGGCTTTCAAATGGTTCTGGGAAGACGGCGCCCTCGATGATTTGGGCGACGACAGAGAAGACTCAGAGGTCGTTCGCAATCTCAAGTCCATCCCCACCGGCAAAGAGATTACAATTGGGATCCTAGCAGGACTCGCCGGCACCGCCGGACTTTACGCACTGTGGAAATATCTATTTGGCGCCGAAGACGACGAAGACCTTCCACCGGGTCTGGCTCAATCCGTGGCCGATCAGGCGGAAGACCTTGAAGCTTTGACTGGAATAGATGTTCAGGACCCCGAGTTTGTAGTGAGCGTGCTAAAGTGGGTTCTTTCACTGACCTTAGATGAGGGACAGATGGTGTGGGTGGACCGCCTTGAACCGATTATTCGCGTGCTCTCTCAACAAGACATCACGCCTGAAGCACTATCTTCTTTGTTGGATGAAGTCCCGGGGATTGAATTGATAGACAAGCTCCCCGGCGGCCGGGAAAAGGTCGTCGAAGTAATGATGGATAAGTGGGATGACATGTCGGACAAAGAGCGCCTTGATTTGATTCTTATGCTTGCCCCAGAAGAATATCTGGAGATGCTGGATCAAGTCTTGAAAACTTCACCTAGGATGAGCGATATTCCTGGTATGGATTTCCCTGGAGTCAAATCTGGCCTATATGTCTGGCTCGAAGATGGGCCTGTCTTGCCACCGCGCGGCGACTTTGATCCACCGCTGTGGGAATTCCTGCTCTTAGCGGCCGCGCGCCTGGGACTAGTCGACGGCAAGCATGTCACCATGGCCCACCAGATCATAAGTGACCTCTGGGACTCTTTAGAGGAAAGCAAAGAAGATGGCAAGGTTAAGCGCGGCATGAAGTTGATGAAGATGCTGCTCCAAGAACAACAACTAAACAGAATGAAAGTGTTAGCAGGTGTAAAATGAAAAAATCAGAATTGAAAAAGATTCTTAAACCCTTAGTGCATGAATGTATTAAAGAGTCGCTGTTAGAGGACGGACTTATTTCAGGGATAATTGCTGAGGTTGTAAAGGGAATGGCAACACCTCAGCCCTTAGTAGAAGCAGTTGCTCCCAAAGTCGATCCCGTCAAAGAAAGAATGCGTCGGAACGCATTTACGTCCGAGCAATCGACAAAGTTAAAAGAACACAAAAACAAGCTCATGTCGGCAATCGGCGGGAACAGTTATAACGGTGTGGACCTTTTTGAAGGAACAACCCCCGGCGCATCCCAGGCTTCACCACAACAGCCGGCTAGCCCTTTGGCCGGCCAAAATCCCGGAGATCCCGGGGTTGATATTACCAGCTTGTTTGGATCAGTAGGACGAAACTGGAATGCTCACATGAGCGATGTGAAAGAAGGAAAGTAGGTATATTGTGGCAACGAATGTATACGTAGAGCTTAGGCGCGGCGAGAGTGGAGAACGATTGATAAGGCGGTTCATAAAAAGGTGCAAGAAAGAACGAGTAGTTGAAATCTACCGCGCCCGCACCGACCACTATATCAAACCATCAGTTAAGAAAAAACTCAAAAGACAGAAGGCTATGAGAGAAAGGCAAAAACTTGAAAAAAAGAAACACAAGAAAATGTTTAGATAAAAGGAGCACTTCGATGCTACTTATTAGAAGGAGAGAATAAAAGAAATGGCGACTTATGAATATAAACCAGGTCTGGGAAATGCCGCATCGTTTCAGGTGTCGGGAAAACCCTATGTAAAGGGCAACGTCGATGCTAGTGCTAATCCCGTGATAGCGTTTCCCTCCGTAACCAGTTGGATTGTGGTTCACGCTAACAATGGTGACTGCAAAGTGGGCTTTTCGGCAAACGGGGTGGCAGGAAGCAACTATTTAACTGTTCCGTCGGGAAGCATATCTCCACGTTTAGAGGTTAAAGTTACAGAATTATATTTGGGTGGTGCTGCAACGTCAGTTGATGTCATGGCCGGCCTTACCTATATTACTAGCGAACAAATTAATAATGCTTCTGTCTCGCCATCGGGCTCGAACTGGTCAGGCTCTCTGGGTGCTGAGGTAGGATAAGGAGGATATACAAAATCCTTTTCTAATGGAGGGTGCCCAGAGTGTCAGATCCGAAATATAAATGGAAACAACCGGTGGCTCCTCCTCCGCCTATGTTTTTTGGTGGCAAAGAACGTGACCTAGTAAAGCAAGTTAATGATGAACTTGCTGAAAGAGTCATTGGCCAAACCATTGCTTATTATCCAATAAGCATTGAAGAGTCTAACTTTAATGAAACGTATGGCGAAGCGATTGATAAGGTCTCGCTCCCTCCTGTACGGGTTTACGCGTTCGTCGAGGTAGAAAACGAACAATCCAATGAGAAATTTGGATATGAATATCAGACGAAGCTGACTGTAAACTTTCACCGTCGCCGTCTCGTTGAAGATCAAAACCTTTACGTTCGGGTGGGCGACTTTGTACAATACGGCGAGCAGTTTTACGAAATTGTACGCACCTATAACGATACCCGCTTTCTTTTCGGGCAAGTCCAACACAAGTTTCAAATCAGCGCTGAGTGCGTCCGTGCCCGCCGCGGCCTCTTCCGTGTCATGCCCAGCGTGGATCGCCCGACTGACGGAGAAGTTATCCCGGGAGAAGGAGGTGCCGCGCCCGCGCCGCGACCCGCACCCTATCCGCCGCTTGATGCCTCTTACATCGTAGTATCCGAAACGTCAAAGCTTCCAAACGATCGAGTCCTCACCGCCGGCACGAATATTACTATTACTGATGGGGGCCCGAACAGCAGTTTGACAATCGCCGCCACTAGTGCCGGTAATGCGTCTGCTCAAGGCCCAGTTGGGTCCCTCCAGTTTCAAACCGGCTCCGGCGGCCTTAGCGGAAGCGCTAATCTAACATTTCTTTCGGCCAGCAATCGTTTGGGGATTGCAACTGACACTCCCACCCATAATTTAACTATCATAGGTAATATGTCGGCCTCGTCCGATGTGTTAATAGGCGGCGATTTGACTGTTCAAGGGGTTGTCATTGGAGGCTCCCCACTTCAAGTATCGGGTACTATCGAGATAGTTGATAGTACCGGTACCGTTATATCCGTATTGGGCTCTTCTTCTTTGGGCCCTGATGTCATTTCCTCTAGTCTGGGGATACTCACGGACCTTACGGCCTCGGGGCTGGTATCTGCGAGTTACTTCTATGGCGATGGGTCTAATCTAAGCGGCATCAGTTCGGGTGGCGGAATCTTCAGCATCATTGATGGGTCCAATGCCTATGTGACAAGTAGTCTGAATATTGGGGGTAATACCGCTCCCGATCATCAATTGGTTGTCAGTGGCACGGTATCCTCCAGTGTCAATATATCAGCGTCCGCGTACTACGGCGACGGTTCGAACCTGAGTGGGATAACAACGACAGCCGCCGGCGCAACGACTCAGCTACAGTTTAATACAAGCAATGCCTTCGACGCGTCTGCCAATTTGACCTATGATGGGTCTACACTCCTTGTTAAGGCTGCCTCGCATCTTTCCGGAGGACTTGTCCTTAAGCGCACCCCGGTCACAAACGACTATAGTATTGCGTTGACAGACTATTATGTAGGAGTGGATACTACTTCTAACACAGTAGACCTTACAATCCCCCAGGCGTCCTCGGCCACTGAGGGACAAACTTTTGTAATCAAGGACGAGGGCGGAAACACAACCACCAATGTTATTACTATTCTCCGCTCCGGATCGGATACAATTGATGGCGCGACCAGTGTAGAAATTAATTCTCCCTATGGATCCTTCAGTCTTTATACTGACGGCGCCAACTGGTTCATATATTAATTTAAATTTTATTGGCCGTTTGACAATTCTGGGATATATATGTTTTAGATAACCGGCCGTGGATAGCTATATCAATTTTTTACTCCTCCGAATGAGTGTTCGCGAACAAATTTATGATTTTTTCACCCGTTTAGTCATTTAATCTATAGGAGGATTTAAAAAATGGCATACAAATTTCAAATCGGAACCGCATATGTTTCCGGTAATATTGAATTACAACCCGACTATGATTTATTAGTCGACAAAGATGGCGTCTCTGATCTTGGTTCATCGGCTAAACGTTTTGCAAACGCATACGTTGACAGTTACTACGGAGACGGATCAAACTTAACAGGCATTTCGTCTGACAATGTGGACGTTACTGGTTCAGCCGTCGACGCCGCACTGATGCTCGTGGGTGCACAAACTGCTAGCGCTAGTGGTGTAGGCTTGGCGGTCGCGACCTCCGACGGCAGCACAAACCCCACCAACGCTCTGCTGACTTTCAACCCCAGTAGCGGGCTGCTTTCCGGTTCGGGTGCAATCCAAGGCAACAGCCTTTCATTGAATGGCGCTGCTGCAATTAGCAATCAAGGTGCAGTTTCAGGTGTTACGACTATTGCCGCTTCTGGACTTATGTCTGTCGCCTCCATCTCGATGGACGACGGCTCTACTCTCGGCCCGGATTCGGTTGCAGATTTGGTTACTTTTTCTGCTGATGGTGACATCACCATTAAAGACGGTGCATATGATTTCAATATCGCTGCACACGATGGTACAAATGGTCTGGCCCTCGGTGGTACCATTGTTGGTGCTAGCGCCAATGAACTTAATTATAACCAGGGTGTGACTGCGGGTACAGCTATTGCTAGTGCAACGGTTGTTCTTAACTCAAGCAAAGACGTTACTGGTATTAACGGGCTTACGGCTTCGTATTTCTATGGCGATGGTTCTAACATTACAGGCCTTTCCTCAGACAGTGTGGATGTTACTGGTTCAGCCCTTGACGGTGCGCTTATGCTTGTCATGTCTCAGACTGCTAGTGCTAGCGGCGCCGCCCTCGCTGTCGCTACTTCCGATGGTAGTACAAACCCAAGCAATGCAACCTTGACCTTCAACCCCAATAGTGGGCTGCTCTCTGGTTCAGGTGCAATTCAGGGCAATAGTCTTTCCCTAAATGGGGCTGCTGCAATTAGCAATCAAGGTGCAGTTTCAGGTGTTACGACTATTGCCGCTTCTGGACTTATGTCTGTCGCCTCCATCTCGATGGACGACGGCTCTACTCTCGGACCGGACTCTGTTGCTGATTTGTGGACCTTCAGTGCTGATGGCGATACGACACAGAAGGATGGTGCGTATGATTTTGATATTGCATCGCACGATGGTACAAATGGTCTTAAGCTTGCAGGTACCCTCGTCACTTCGACTGCTGCTGAGCTTAACTATGTGGATGTTACGGCCGGTACAGCGACTGAATCCAAGGCTGTCGTGCTCGATGCTAGCAAAGATATCGCTGGACTCAATGATGTCTCAGCTGCTGGTTTGACTTTGTCAGATCTAGATGAAGGCGGCATCCTGATCGCCGGCGCATCCGGTGTGCTAAGCACCTCCGTTGACAACCTCGAGTGGACCACCGACCGCGAAGACAACAACGGCTATTTAGCTCTGGTCGTTTCTTCTTCTGCTAGTGGTAGTGCCGTACTCGGTGACGGGTTCTTTATGATGACGGACGAAGAAGACGAGGACATCTGCTTTATCACTGCCGACGGCGCCGAATTCGCAGTCGACATCGCCGTCGACGCAGATGTTGATCTAGATGGGGCCACCGCCATTGGTGGTACACTTAGTTTTGATGAAGGCTCTTCGCAGACCATTGACATGACTACGAATGCCGTGACAATCCAGCTCGCGGAAGACACATCGGGCACCAATGGTGCTCTCTTGTTCTACACGGGCTCGGGTGGCGACTTCATGAAGTTTGACACTCAGTATGACTATGTTGCAATCCAGCAGGACTTTAGTGCGTCGTGCTCTAATGTCTACCTTGGTAGTGGCGCTAGTGCTGCAGTCAACGTCGTGGGGCGCCTGGACATTGGATCTGGCGTTCGTTACGATAGTGTGGCCGTTAAGACCACAACTGCAACTCTGGACAACCAGGATAGTTATGTTATTTGCCAGGGTGGTGGCTCTGCCTTCACCGTCACTTTGCCGGCCTCGCCGACAAATGGTGAGTTCTTTGCCATCAAGCGTGCATCTACGATGAGTGCTGATTTGACAATTAGCGGCAATGGCAACAACATTGATGGACAAAGTACCATCATCTTGGAGTCGGCTGGTGCTGCAGTGTCGGTGGTGTATGATTCAACTGGTGATCAGTGGAACGTATTCTAAGAAAACTCTAACCTCTCTTCGGAGACGGTTATACAACACGGGGCGGGTATCTTTCGAGGTGCCCGCCCTTTTTGTATTTGAGATTCTATATATGATATGGCTTATAAATATTCAAAAGGCAAGACTTATCAGGGCGACATCTATAATGAAGATGACACCCAGAGAAATACTTATTTAGACTGGAGTGAAGATGCAGTTGGAATCGTAGCCGGCGGTGAGCTGGCTTTCACTATCTCGGGATCCAATGATGAGATTAGTTCGTCGTACAATCTTTCTGCGTCTGCCTTCTATGGCGATGGTTCGGCGCTCTCAAACATCACAGCCACAGCATCCCCAGCCGGATCCGACACAAACGTTCAATATAATGATGGCGGTAGTACGGGCGGCGACTCTGGGTTTGTTTATGATGGCGCTGGGTCAATCACAGTC
>Ga0080013_1002289_pt1 | contig 22867 bp, 24 predicted proteins | sample ETNvirenome_6_85_FD_69236 | JGI IMG/M metagenome (GOLD analysis project Ga0080013, IMG submission 69236) | Marine viral communities from the Pacific Ocean - ETNP_6_85 (SPADES assembly) (version 2) | ecosystem: Environmental > Aquatic > Marine > Oceanic | place: Pacific Ocean | collected 2013-06-19 | reverse complement strand
TAGGTGGCGACAGGAAAGAATTATTAATAACTAATTTTTAAAATATAGCGAAAATATATTATGTTGTGTATATATATGTAAGACATTTTACATATATAAACACAACAAACAATATAAAGATATATTGATATATATAATTAGGAAGAGGAGTATAATAATAATGACTACTAAAATATTTACAGTTTATAGTTTTACAGAACTATATAATAAATTAAAAGAGTTATATACAAAAGAGGATATAACAGCACAGCAATTATTACACAATATTAACTATTTAGATTTAACAACATCTTCAGCGGTGTATGAATACGGTGGAACAATAATAAATTTATTAAAAAGATATAAAAAGATTATGTCTAAAGACCTTACAAGTATAGAGTTTTATAAAACTAAAACATGGAGATTTATGTTAAGGATAAACTTTACAAAGTATGGTACAGGTGGAGAATGGGACGAAAAAAGTTTATATGCGTCTATGAGTACTATGGGATACATGGGGTGTATGAAAAAATTAGATAATAAATATTTTGAAGAAGATAGGTACAAATTTAGAGCGACTGATTGTTCTACAGAAAAATATAAGTGTTTTATAGAGTGGCATGATAAAACCATAACTATTAACTATGTTAATGATATGTTAAAACGACAAATGAAGATGTTAGAACAACTGTATGATGAAGATTTATTAAACGATAATTAAATACATATAAAACATTACATATATATTACATAATACTATAAGAGATAGTATTATAAAAATTATTATTCTATTTTTTGTATAACTCATAAAAATAATATGTAATTACTATATAGGGATAATAAAAAATATACATTTGTATATATATAAATGATTATTAACAAAGTTAATAATCGTATATTTTTTATATCCCTATATATTAATTACATATTATTTTTATGAGTTATACAAAAAAAGAATAATATTATTTGAATAATATTATATTTAATTTATTTATACACAACAATAATATTATGGATCATAATATTATGAAAATAATTAATTAAAAAATATTAACCTTTGGTTTTTTCTTTTTCTTCTTTTTGTTTTTGTGCTTCTTTTTCTATACATAATTGTCTTTCTTTTTCTATTATTGGTTCAATGTATTTTTCAAAGTTTATTTCGTCAAAATACATACATTCATCCATTATATCTATGTTAAATTTTAATGGTAGTTTTTTTAATTCGTCATATAATAAATTAAATGTTCTTGTTATTTTTATATCATATAATAGACAGTCAATATCATCGTGGGCACAGTTTTCAAACTCATCTTTTCTCATTTTTCCATAAGTATTACGAGATATTTCTCTATAAGAGCAATTTCTTAAATAAAAAATATTGCCTATTCTATAAGCAATTATTTCACCATGTGATTTTAATATTAAACCTATACATTCTTCATTGAAGTTAGTATGGAGTATCGCTACAGGATCAATTTCACAGGTATATTTAGATGTATTTCTCCTAGAATAACAAATGTTGTGTTTTTTATATTCGCCCTTACAGAAATATTGTATTAAATTATTGATTGTATTTTTTGGATTAGTCATATTTTCTCTTCCTAATTATATATCTAAATATACCTTTATATACTTTGTTGTGTTTATTTATACACAATTTCCTACATATATCTAAATAAACCTTTATATACTTTGTTGTGTTTATTTATTTATACACAATTTCCTACATATATATATATATCTAAATATACCTTTATATACTTTGTTGTGTTTATTTATACACAATTTCCTACATATATCTAAATAAACCTTTATATACTTTGTTGTGTTTATTTATACACAATTTCCTACATATATCTAAATAAACCTTTATATACTTTGTTGTGTTTATTTATGTAAAATGTCTTACATATATATACACAACCATATATTTTCGCCATATTTTCGGCATATTAAATGGGCGTTTTTTGGGGGTTTTTTAATGTTATATATACTTAAAGACAACCTGATATATATAGATAGGGAGCAGAAGAGATGGAAATTTTTAGGAGCAATACTAATCAACCTGTAGTAGAACTGGTGGAGTATATCCATAGGACTTACAGATATTCTACTGATATAAACGAGATTTTTGAGGACTTGCCTGATTATGACGCTAAGTTTTATGGACTAATCAGAAAATTCGTGAAAAATCAACCATTAGGACAGGTAGACTATATAACAATGACGAGAATCAACAACACCTATAATAATGGACACAGTGTAGTAATAAACATAGCATATATATCTAATAATGGGGCAAAAAAGAACACAAAAACAACTGTACCTGTTTATGATAGCATGACTATACAGGATGGCGATAAACTATCATATTTACAGTTATCAATTAATACAATAGTTAAATTTAGGAGAAAATATAATATTTAGAAGGAGGTTAAATGAGGATATAGATATAATTAATATAATATTAATAATTTATGATAATTATTAATAATATTTTAATCTATAATATTTTAATCTAATTGTATATTATAATTAATATAATGTCTATTAGAAATGATGATTTTATAAATAGAATCGGTATTTCAAATACAGAGAATGTTAGATTTAATAAATTACATAATAAATTTAATGTTTTTCAAAATCAAACTATAACACCATCTGTTTCAGATGGAACTTTATCAACTTATGTTTTAAATAATGAGTTGTGTTTTGATAATAATGTATTAACTGATGGAGGATCACTGACTGGTGGCGGTGCTTTTGAGGTTGTAGATGGAAAAATTACACAAAAAACAACTAATGTATTACCGTGTCAGTTTCAAGATCAAAGTATTAGTAGTATTTCATCTGGAGATTTTGGTACAATAACTTCACTAAAAGGTACTATAACTGATTTATATGGTACAACTGCTACTATAACAAGTGTTTCGTTTTCTACATTAACAACAACAAAAGGAACTATAACAGATTTATATAGTACAAATGCTACTATAACAAGTATTGCTGTGGATACTATTGCTATGTCTGGATCAACACGAACTATAACTAATACTGCTGGGATTTCGTTCACTGCTTTATCCCCTTACATTACTGGGGTAAAAACTTTAACTTTTAGTAGTGGATCGGCAATTAATGATTTAGTAACAGGTAATATTACTACATTAAATTCAACTACAGGTAATATTACAACTATAAATTCAACTAATGTAAATGGTACTAATGTCACAGTAGATAATATATATGGGGGAAAAAATGACGGAACACGTGATTATATTGAGGTAGTAGATGGGGATTATTTAAAGTCACCTGAAATACAGGTAGTAAATGGTACAGGCACGGGTACAATGTACTCACAACAATATAAAATAGGCACACCTGCTTCAAGTCAATCGTTAGCAAGTTATATAGAAACACAAACTAATAATAATATTGGGACATTAACAGGGGTAAATATTTCGGCGGGAATCGGGGGGTCACCTTTTGGGTATTTAACGAGTTGTTTTGTACCACAACAAAACGTTCCTTCATATACGGCATATAATGGATTAAAATGTGATGTAATTGAATGTGATACATTTTTAAAATGTAATGATATAGTGTGTAATTCATTATATAGTAATCAAGGTGGAGGATCAAATTTTTTAGATTTTTTAAGTGCGACAGGATCGGCAATAGGAGGGATAGGAGCAACGATCGGAGGAGCAAGTAATTTAGTAGCAGGGGGGTTAGTTTTGGGCGGTGGTGCTGCCCTGTCGGTCGGACTTGTTGCGGTGGCAATTACACCATCAGGGAATGGTTATTACAATCAACATCAATTTAATTGGGAAGAAACTGAATGGAATGATGCTTCTGAAGAATGTGGTATGGAATCACCATATAATACATTTGACGCACGTGGTACGGCACCGACAGAAAGGAAACAAATGGCGAGTTTTTTGGTAAATCCACGTTCAGGTAGGTTAAGTATTGCTACATGGGGACAAACGGAAGATGCTTTAACTTTAAGTGGTGAAAATAAAGTACAATGGTGCGATTCAGGTTATATTAATTCTCACGATCAACAGTACACAATTAGATTTAAAAATTATAGTAGTACGTCATCTTATGAAAGTGATGCGTACTTTTCTCCTACATGTACGTATGATGGTGGAAATCTTATTTCATGTGGTTATGAAAATAGGTTAGTTAATATTGATGGTAGGATATATTTTGGTTCTTCAACTCAAAAACTGGCGTTTGTATCTGAAATACCTTCTGCTACTACTGTTTATTGGGAATTAAATGGTGGATTTTTACAACCTAATAGTACTAGTGGATTTACGGGAGCAGTTCAAATGAATAGTAGTGTTATGAATATATACACAGATATTTATTTAAGTGGAGGACATCAGTTAAATTTTATGAATTCAGCAAAAGCACATATTAAATATGATGATTCTGCTAAAACATTAACTTTTCAAAATGGTGATGATTTTGGAGAATTTATATTTAACGATTATCTTGGTTCCGCACAGTTTAAAATAGATACTGCTAATAATCGTTTAGAATTACCTAAAGGTGGTTTTTTCTTTCAAGAATCAGGGAATCAAAAAATTAGAAAAGCAGGATCTGGAGTTTTACAGATTTCTACTATTGATAATACAGAATTCTTAGTGGGATCAGGTGAAGAAAAAATAATAACATTAAATGAACCTTCCACATGGGTAAGTGGGTACGAATATCCTGTAATTACATTAAAAGATGAAAGAACTAAAGATACTGTAGTTAGAACGTCTACACAAATGGAATTAGTTAGTCCTAATGCTTCGGGTCAATTGTATATAAGATGTGATGATGGTTCAGATGGAGATTATACAAATGTTTTTTATTCACGAAGACAGGGTGCTAGTACTGGTGATGAATTTAATTGTTTTTTTGATGTACCTAAAACAAAATTTAATAATATTCAATTTACAGATAGTGGAGCAGGAACACTATCAACAGGATTAGAATACACTACTAATTTAGGGGGAAACGTATTATTATGGTATGATGATGTAGTATTAACAAATGATGCCCCTAATGTATCAAATAGATTAACATTTACGAGTGTTACTTTAACTAATTCAGGGTTAGAACAGAATGGTTCAGATCTCTATTGGTTTGGTGATAAGTTAAATAGTCAATCTGGAGTAGCATATTTTACAGATGATGGTACAACCGCTACAAGTTCAGATTTAGATTTTACTTTTACGCAAGATGTATTTGTATCAGAACAATTTTCAACAGGTGCTATTAACAGTAGAATTAACTTAACCGCATCTGCTGTAAATGAAATATCTCAAATCACTATGTGTAATTTAAAATCTTTTGTGGAATATAATGTGACCGCAGGACAACAAAAATTAAATATTGATTTTCACTGTGGTACTGATTCTTATGATAATATTAATATCAGAATGGGGGCATCAGATGATGTTTATTTAAAAATAATACCGGCGAGTACTACTGTTTATAATGATCTTATAATAGATACTGGAGAAAATTTAACATTAACACAAGGTGATTTAACGCTTACGCAAGGTGATATAGATTGTAATGCTGGGACAATAACAACGAAGAATCTTCAATTTATAGATATGACTGATGTGCCTGTTAATAGTGGTTTAGAATTCACGAGTAATGTAGGTATAAACGCTTTACTATGGGAGGGAAATATTGTATTAACAAATAATGCCCCTAATGTATCAAATAGATTAACATTCACTGCCGTCACTTTAACTAATTCAGGGTTAGAACAGAATGGGAGTGACCTCTATTGGTTTGGTTCTAAATTGAATAGTCAAACAGATCCATATTTCACGGATGATTCAACCACTGCCACAAGTTCTGCTTTGGATTTTTCTTTTACACAAGATGTATCTATAACAGGAGAAACTACTATAAAGGATACTTTGAAAATATTATCTTCTAATATTGCTACTAATTATTTTTCTACAAGTATGAGTGATTCAAGCATGGCGTTCCTTTTAACTGGTGGTAGTAATCCTGATGCTTTTTATTTTAAAGATTATGCTAGTGCTAATATTTGTAAAATTCAAAGAGATAATTTTAATTTTTATGGTTCTGATACAAATACTAAATTTCATATTTCTTCAAGTGCTATTAATTTATATAATCCTACTTATGTTAATCAGATTCAAAGTGTAGGATCTTCAACAGAATTAGAATTAGGTATTAACGGTAGTATGCGATTTAAAATTTTACCTAATGGATCATATAATAATGGAGATGTGGCAGTTTATCAAGTTAATAAAAGTGGTTCTACACAATATGGAACTAATTGTGGTGGTTTTAGAACATATAATGCGGACACGTCTACTACTTGGGCGATGTTCACGAACGATTACACAAGAACATACGAATCTGTTAATATGGGTGACTTTAATTGGGCGGTAAACGGTTATAATAAATCATATTTAATTGCTAGTGGTAGTGGTGATTCATTAAATGCGTCATTCTTTCATAGATCAGTTGTAGAAGATGATATTAAAGATAATTGGGAAGATTACACTGGTTTAATTGTTGAATCAACTGGTAATGTTAATAATATTTTTTATAATAATGATGAGAGGTATATACCTGCTATTTACGAATCATTACCTACAGTAAGATTATCTATAAGTAGAGGTAGCAAAAAAGTATTTGGTATTTTACATAATAAAGAAGGATCATTTTATGATAATGGAAAAGGAGGAAAAGCAAGAACATACACCACAGGTGGTGATATGGGGCATTTATACGCTGTAGATGAAAATGATCCTGTAGAAACTCAAAAAAGGTATGATATTCTTTCAATTGGTGAAGGTGCTGTATGGGTAGTTAATAAGGGAACTATTCCTGAAAACGGAGATTTATTTATATCTTCTGATATTTTGGGTTACGGTGAAATTGCTAGTGATGATTTAATGAGATCTAATGTGGTAGGTAAATTAACTACTGATTGGAATTTAACTGGTATTAAAACACGAACAGTAGAAGGATTAGAAGCACGATTAATGGGATGTGTAGTATATTGTGGATAATTTATTATATTTATTTTTATAAATTTTTTTATATAATTTATATTATATAAAAATGCCTCTTTCAGAAAAACAAAAAAAATATTTGTCCACTGGATTACAAAATTATATTATGAATCATGGTAAAGGTAAAAAACCTAAATTCACATTTAAAAGTGAAGAAAATAAAAATAAAAATAAAAATAGTGCTATTTTTAAACAAAGAAAAAAATGATTATATAATATAATAAATAATGAGAAATTTAATGTATTATTTTTTAGAATTAATGGATTTTAGAGAACCTTTTTTTTTTATACTTTATTTATGGATTTTATTAAAAAACAAAATTATAGAAAGTTATGATAATTATAAAAAAATAAAATATGATTAATAATTAAAATGAAAGAATTAATAGATACTAAAAATATATTTTTAGATAGTAGAAATAAAACACGAGGAAACTATTATGATTTTTCATATTCATTAAATAATGGTGATCCTTTTTTTAATTGTAATGGTGGGGAAACTATGACTATGAATTTAACCACATTTCAAATAACTAATGATTTTTATAATATAAAAAGTGATAATAATCAGTTTGGGATCGGACAGAATACTATAACGGCACCTTCTACTAATCCTACAGATGCCGTTAAAATAGCATTAACACAGGGATATTATGATGTTTATAATATGATTGAAGAATTAGAATCAATAGTTAAAACGGAATTAGATGACGGTTTCGGAGATGGTGGGACTTATGTTTTTACTGTTAATATTCAATACATAACATCAACATCAAAATTAAAATGGACTATTACCGCTACAGGCAATTATTTTGATACTTACACCATGTTTTTTCTATTTAAAGATACTACAACTGATGCTGGTGATTTAGAATTAACAGGTGTACCACTACAATTTTTGGGGTATTCATCTGTAGATGACGAACCCGCTGTATCTGATTCTGAACTTAATTCTAATATCCCTATTAATATGGTCTTACAACCTACAATTTTTATAAAATCTAATTTAGTAAAAGATAATAAAGAGTTTTTTAACGATGGTTCAACTCAATTATTGAAAGCATCTAATACATTATGTATAATTGATATTGTTGTACCTAAATTATCAAGTATTCAATATACAGATTATAATAATAATTTTGAAACACACGCAATTAGATCTATAAATGAGATAGATTTCAGGTTCGTAGATGAAGATAATAATATTATAGACTTTAGAAGTGATAATAGAATATCATTAAAATTTAGTAAATATAAAGAAAATCATGAAATAGTAGACAATATTAAAAAAATAACCGAATTAAAAGAAAGTGAATTATTATTTAAGCAAATGCTTAGTTTAATGGAATCTAAAGAAGCAATTAAGGATTACGAAGTTATTGGAGATCAAGAAAAAGAACTTGATGATTTACAAAAACAGGGAGAACAGTTATTAAATGAAGAATAATTAAATAAAATATAAAAATAAATAAAATATATTATTATTAATATATATATTGATATAAATGAATTATAAACCACAATCTATTAATAATGTTATGCCTGATCACGATGAATATGTTATATCTTTAGACAATTCAAAAAGGGATGGAGGTTCTTTAACGGCACCTAAATTTAGATTAAATATTAGTGGAATGATAGGGAAACCTGAAATTTATGATACTAACCATATTTATTTAGTTCCATTATTTTTTTATGGTATGATTCCTGATAATGATACTGCTGTATTTGTTAATAATGCCTCTCAATACTGGGAATTAAGATGTAATGAAGTGGTGAGTATGAACCATTTAAATAAAGATTTATCACAAAATGTAATATGTAAAGGGTTTTTACAAGATTCAACACAAACTAATTTAATGGTGTTAAAATACGAAAATATTGATAATGTAAATAATAAGTATTTAAGAGTAGATCCACAAATTTTAAATAATAATGAAATTGAATTAGAGTTATATGATGTTTTAGGTAGTAGGATAGAAATAGGTTCAGATAATCAAACTGCTTTAAATAGACATTTTAAATTTGAATTTAAAATAGTTATGTTTAAGAAACAAAAATTTTAATTAAATTAATTAAATTATTTATACAAATTTTTTATAATAAATTATTATAAAAAAAATATCTTTATAGAATATATAAAATATGGAAGTTGTAAGATCATTAAATTACTTCGTTAGAAGATTTGAAACTAACAGAAAAAATATGAGATTGAATATTCAATCAGGTTCATCTTTATCCCCTAATGATTTAGTAAGGATTCAATTGCCTTCAAACGCTCTTATTGATTTATCAACATTTGAATTAACATCTGATTTAACTGTTAGTGGAAACACAGGAACAATCACAAGTGGTAGAATCAGTGGTACACATAATTTAGTTAAACGTGCTAATGTTGTTGTCGGTGGTGTAAACGTTGGTTCTTCAGATAATCATTTCGGTTTAGTAAGAGAAGCATGGAAAAGAGCATCTTACGGACAAGCATGGAACAAATCTAACGTTGCCTCATGTCAGAACATTCAAAGAGCAAGTGATAACGATGGATCATCAACTGCTGCTGCTAATTATCAAAATGGTTCAGGTCATAGATCATTTAACTATTGGGCGTTATCTGGAATGGATATTAATGGTTCTGGTATTTTAGATACATCATTATTCGGAGATTGTTCCATAGAGGTTCAATTTGATGGTAATACTGCTTTAAATGAAAGAACTGCTACAGGTAATGATCCTTCATGTACGTGGGCAGGTACTAATTTAAGAGCATTTGTTGATTGTCTATTTATGCCTAATTCCGATTATGCGTCCGCTCTTGCTGATCGTTTAAATGGTGGGGGAGAAGTTAGAGCAATATGCCCTAATATTGTATCATCAGTACAACAAAATACAAATTCTAATGAATTTAATGTTTCTACACAATGCTTAAGTGGTGTATTAATTGCTGGTTTACATCAAGATTACGCAACAGAAAGAGATCACAGATTTCCTGCCGTTCATACTGACGGAACTGTATCAACAGTAGCACAATTAAACAGTAAAAATTATCATTTATCAATTGGTAGTGAATCATACCCTGCCTATGGTAATGTATTAGATGGAATGGATGGTGCTGAAATGACACGCAAGATGGTTGGTAAAGATTCACCATATAATTATAATCAATTATACGTCAACGTACACGAAGAAACAAGTGCTGCTGCTTTAACATTAACAAGTGGATACAGACAACAAAATTATTGTTCTTATAATTTCTTAATTGGATTTGATACATCTTTAGAAGGTATTGGATCTTTACATGATTCTAAATTATGCTCTGGTATTTCAACACAAGGCGGAAATTCTGTTATGAGATTTACTTCAAGTGGATTTAATTCAAGTGCTTACTGGTTACTTGCTGGTATTTGTGATGCTTATTTAATTGCTAAATCAGGACAAGTTGTTTCTTTTGTAGCATAAATAAATTTATTTATTAGTTTTTTTGTGTCTTTTTATTTAATATTTTTTTGTTATTATAATATATATTATAATGACTGATACTGATTGGATAAACATCATTAACAAGGTGAAAAAAACTGAAAATAACAGAAAAGACAAATCTGTGACTGAATATATGGAAAAAGATCCTGATTTTTGTTATACAACTGATAAAATGGCGAAATATTTAATAGATTCTATTGATTTTGAAGATGGAGATATGGTGATGGAACCATGTTTCGGAAAAGGAGCATTTTATAATAATTTACCTAATAATGTAATAAAAGAATTCTGTGAGATAGATTTAGATAAAAATTATTTAGAATATAATGGAGAAGTAGACATAACACTAAGTAATCCACCCTTCGTACCACGTACTTTATTTTGGGATTTTCATGTAAAAGCGATGATGACTACAAGGAAAAATATTTATTGGTTAATAAATAGATGTTGGGTGGACGTATTTACACCTAAAAGATTAAATGAAATGAATGAAAAAGGTTGGTACATTGAATCTTTTAAAGTTGTTGCCGATAAACGATGGTACGGACGATATTATTGGATTAAATTCGGTAAAACACCTAATAATATGTTTTCATGGTGTTCTACATCTTTTTAATTTTTTTTTAATTTTTTTTTTATTTTTTAATGTTTATAATTTTTTATAAACATATCAAAAAAGATATGAAACCGTAAATATGAGAATGTTTTTTAGACATTATATTAATTTACAGTTTTTTAGTCTACAATTATATAAATAAAATGACGACGATAGATATACAACAAAAAAATAAATAAGGTTTAACAAAGCAAAAGTCTAACAAATGCCCCCTCTTGGTGGGCAACGGTGAGAGTATATTAACTCTCACATTATCTAATTAGATATTTATTTTTATATATATTTTAATTAAATTAAATTAAATTCCTATATATTTTAATTAAGCATTTGAAGAAAATTCAACAAATTTAATATTTTTAGATCTAAATGATTGTGGTATAATTGGTAATGCTGGTTCTGTTTCTTCAGGAACATTATTATATTGTATATTGGAGGGATTATTTACTTTAATGCCTAAACTTGCCCTATAAAAATTGCTTTCTGTATTATTTTTTTCGTACCCTTCTTCTGGAAAGAAACTATATTTTTGATGACTTACTGGTTTAGGTCTGATTTCTTTAACTTCTTGATTTGAGTCTTGTGTATCTGTAGTTAATGGTTTAATTAACCACTGTTGTTTTAAATTATTATTTGAGGAAAAAGACATTCTATATAATTACAATATATTTTTTAATTCTTCTGTTTTGTTATAAAATTTAATATTACTATCTTTAAAATTTTTGGAATACATTTTAAATTTTTTACTTGTTAAATGTGTTTTTAATGCTTTTAAACTATTAAAGTCTTTATATTTTACATTTCTAATTTTTATAATAAAATCTTTATCAACATGTTTAGTTAATTCTTTAGATGCTATTTTTTTGAGATCTTCTTTTGTTTTTTGTATCTGTTCGTCATTTCTTACAAACATTAATAATATGTTTCTATATTGAACTGGAAATGATATAAATTTATTATTATAATTATTTCTTAACATGAAGTAATCATCTTTTCTATTTATTAAAAATCCTCCTACTTTAAAAGTGATCTTATCTTCTTTATCTTTTGAAACATAACTGATTACTGTACCTAATGGAACACTATTTATAATATTTTTAAAATTTTTATCATATTTTTTAAAATTTTTATTTTCAGTATATTTTTTAATAAATTCTTTGGATTTATCAGTTATTTTTTCTTCTTCCATAATATATATTAATAATAATAAAAAAAATGTACTATAAAGAATGTAAAACGAAGGATTACATACGAAGGGCAGTGAATAATTATTATGATCGGAATAAAGTAGAAATTCAAGCAAAGAGAAAAGCAAAAAAAGAATTAAAAAAATTACAAGAAGAAATTAAAAAATTAGAAGAAATGGAAAAAGAATATAATGAAATTATAGAATAAGACATATTATTATATATTGTAATGGAAAATAATATTAAAAATTTTAGTATTGAAATGAATGAATTAAAAGAACAATATACATTTAATAATTTGAGATATAAAAATATCTTATATAAAATACAAAATGAAAAAGGAAACAGTAATTATTATTATTGGTTGGGATATTATCACTATAAATTAAAAAAAATAAATGAAAAATTAAAAATGTGTGAAAATGTAGATTTAATTAGTTAAATTAAATGTTTTTATTTGTTGTAATAGGTATAAAGAATATATTATATTAATATATATAGAACACTATGACTAAATATAAAACAAATTTATCAAGCGAAGAAATTATGAACGAAAAAATGAAAATCGTAATGAGTTATGATTTGGATAGAATTAAAAGATCTCTAAAAATGTATGAAGAACATCTTGCTTATATGAGAGTATATCAAAAAAAAGTAAGCAACGATCCTGTTAAAGCAGAAAGAAGAAGGGAACTTAATAGAGAAAAGTCTAAATTAAGAATGCGGGATATTAGAGCAGAAGCAAAAGAAAAAAAATTATTATTATCCATGAATGAAGATCAAAGAAAAACATATTTTATTAAAAAAGAATTAAAAAACCTTGAAGAAAAAGAAAAACAAGAAAAAATGAGTTTATTAGAGGAACAAATAGCACAAGAACAAGAAGAAGAGGAAGAAGAGGAATTTAATGATCTTGATTAAATTTTTGAATTATATAGGAATCAATTTTTTTAAATATATAGAACTTATATTTTTTAATTTAATTAAATTAATTAATTAAATTAATTGTTGTAAATGTATATAAAGAATATGTTAGTATTATATATATACAACACAAAAAAAAAATGAATAGCAATAAGAGTTTCAACAAAATTAAAAATCTAACAATATCTAAAATGTCTACTGAAGATTATGAAATAATAGAAAATGAAGAAGAAAATAATTTTATAGATTATGGGGATGTAATCATAAAAGAAACAATAGAAAGGAGGAATTTAGAATGGTTAATTAATCATTATAGCAAATTAAATGATGATGAAGATGTTAAATTATATAATAAATTAAAGAAGTTCAAAAAACAATTAACTTTTAATGATAAATATGGATTTCATAATGTTAATTATTCTAAAAACGAATATGGTAGACTATATGCTAAAAATTTAAATTTACAGAATTCGTTTAATAAAAAAATTAGGAACACATTAGTTTATGATATATGTAAAGACATAGATCTAAAAAATGCTTGTTTTTCTATCATAATGGAAGAAATTAACGATAATAATGATAATGATAATAATAAATATCATAATATTTATAATTATTATAAAAATAGAGATGATTTTTTAATGAAGGTAATGAATTTTTTTAATGTTAATAGAAATACAGCAAAACAGTTATTTATTTATACTATTTCTTGTAAAGAAGAAAAATGTCCTTATATTACTTGGAAAACGATATATCATATTAAAAAAGATAATAATGAATTAAAAAAAATTGTTAAAGATATTAGAAAAGAAATTTTACAAATTGAAAAAGATTTAGATCTCCCTGATGGAATAACAATTAATAAATATATTAATGAAAGAGAAGTAAAATTATTATTAGAAATCAAAGAAATATTAAAAAATTATAAAACATCGTTTAATTGTTTAATACATGATGGAGGTTTAATAATGAAAAATACATTTACTAATGATAAAATGATAATTGAAATAAATGAAAAATTAAAAGAATATTACAAATATATTGAAATATGTATTAAACCATTTGAAGATTATTATATTATTGATGAAAAATTTAACATTCAACACGAAAATATAATTGAAAATTTAGACATATCAATTAAAAATGTAATTGATGGTACTAATGTTTCTGTAGCAGAATTATTTAAAAAAAAATATGGTTCATTTATTAAATCATGTGGTTCAAATAAAGAAAGAGTTTTTTATGTTTATGAAAAACATCGTTGGATATTAGATAAGGGAGGTAATATTTATATCAATAAATATATCTATGAAATTAGAAGAGAATTAAAAGATATTTCATATCAATTAGAAGAACAATTAAAAAATAATGAAAATGATAAAACAATATTGTTTAAAAAAGAATTAGACAAAACAATAAAAAATTTAGGATCAACTACATTTATAAAAAATTGTATAGAACAGATTAGTTTTTTATTATATCACGAAGACTTTGTGGATAAATTAGATGTTAATCAGTATTTAATAGGTTTTAATAACGGTATTTTTGATTTATATAAAAATGAATTTAGAAACGGAAAACCCGAAGATAATGTATCTTATACAGTAGGATACGATTATTATGATCCTGAAGGAAAAGATTATGAATTATTAAAGAAATTAATAGAACAAATCTTATATATTGAAGAAGAAAGAATATTTTATTTAAAAATGCTTTCTTCTATGTTAATGGGGAAAAATATACAAGGTTTGTTTATTAATATAGGAACTGGGGCAAATGGTAAATCACTAATAGCAAGTATTTTATTTAAATCATTAGGTGAATATATATGTAAAATAAATAATACAGTTTTAAGTGATTCTATAAAAACTGGTGGAAATCCTGAAATAGCAAAAATTAATAAAAAAAGAGGAATCATAATTCAAGAACCTAATAAAAGATTAAAATTAAATATTGCTACTATTAAAGAATTAACTGGCGGATGTAGTAATATTAAAGCAAGAAAATTGTATTCTAATAATGATGATGTTATTAATTTAGGCACATATTTTGTAGAAAGTAATGATTATTTAACATTTGATGGAGAATTCAAAAACGATATGTTTAGAAGAATTAACAACATCATGTTTAAATCTACTTATGTAATAGATAAATCATTAACAGATGAAATAACAGAAGAAGAAAATCATATATTTCTTGCTAATAGTGAATATGAAAATATAGAATGGGTGGAAAAAATGAAAATGCCTTTAATGAAAATATTATTAAATTATTTTCAAGAATTTAAAGACGATAAATTTATAGTTAAAAGACCTGAAACAATTATATCAAATAATAAAAGGTACATGGAAACGTCAACATCTTTTGATAAATTGGTGAACGATAGGATAGAAAAATCAACAGATGTAGATTTTATTAGAATAATTGAATTATATAACGATAATCAACATAGATTTAATAAAGACTGTAATATTACAGTTAAATCAGATATAATAGAAATATTTAAAAAACATCCTGTATATGGATCATCTTATAAAGAAAGGATTGGAAAATCAAGACATATATTAAAAGGATATAAATATATTAATGATGATGATGAAAAAGATGAAAAAGATGAAGATTAATATTTTTAAGGTATATACCTATAACATTCAATTATCGTTAAAATGTGGCGTGTTTTGATATGCTAAACCTATCAGATTTGAACGATATTTTATATTTATAATAATAATTATTATTATAAATGATAATAGTAAAAGTAATAATATCTTATATACTTCAATATGGAAAATGAAAAATAATAATTATTATAAATGATCTATGTTTTTTTAAATAAATAGAACACAATATCTTATATACCTCAATATAGAAAAAATGTAAAAGATGACAAAATGACAAAATGACGTTTTTTTTCAGAACTTTTCTATAAAAAAAAAATAACGATAATAATAGAAATATCTTATATAAAAACGGTATATTTCAATTTTATAATATTATGATTTATTTTTGTCATTTTGTCATCTTTTATAGTTATTATATATAAAAAAACATATAAGTATTAAATATCTATATAAAAACACTATTTAAACCATCATATTAATAATATCTATAAAAAAAATGGGATGACAAAAAATGTCATAATTTTTAATCTTTTGTCATTTTTGTCATCTGTAATTTTTTCAAAAAATGGTAAAAATGACAAAATGTCATCAATCGATGACAAAATTTTTTAGAAATGTCATCAATCGATGACAAAATTTTTTAGAAATGTCATTTTTTATTTTGATTTATTTAAATATATAGAACACAATATAAAGGAATTAAAATATTATATATATATATATACAACCTATGCGATTATCACGATCAAGAGATTTATTATATAAATTATTTGAATGTGTTAATAGTGATTACGATACTTACATTTGTGATTTTTTTAATGATTCTAATATGTCTTATTTACAAGTAGCGAATAAATACAGATCAGATATTTTGGATAAAATTAATATTGCTTATCCTGATGCTACAGCGAGTCAATTACATTATTTAATTAATCTTGTTTTTGGATTGATCTCGTTAAATCCTGTAAATCCATTATCATTCCATTTTTGTACTTTGATTTCTAATTTAGAAATTATTTATATTGGAGATCATGATAATATCCCGAATGGTATTGTTCCTATAAATGGTAATTTTTTGAATTGTTTATGTAATCATAAAGCAAAATATTACATTAATATCTTTAGAAATAAGATCACAGGCAAGTATATCCATATAGGAAACGATTGTGTAGATGTAATATGTGATGATATGGGAAAAGTATGTAGATTTATTCATCAGGTTTTAAATGATTATAGAGAAAATAATAGAAGATTTAAGAAGTGTACTGTTTGTTTATCTAAACAAACGCAAAAAATACTTGGTTCCCTATACTATCAAACATACTTTTTCAACAACAGAATAACGCCATATTTAATAGCAAAAGCGAAGAAATCTTACAAGTTGTCGTTATGTATAAAGCACATTTAGGGAAAAATTACATATACTTAAATAGAATTTTTAAGAAAAATTCAAAAATTACCTAAAATCTAACTTTTGTTAAGTTTATCTAAAAAAATACAAAATTGTATAAGATATAGACAACATACATTTTAAATTTTTTATTTTTTATTCGTATAAAAAATATAGAAAAAAATATTATTATATAATATATTTAGTAAAAAAACAGCATGGATACCGCAAACGATTTATTAAGTAAATTCAACAAAGAGAACGGTTTGGAAAAAACCGCACCTTGTGATAAGAGTGGCGAATTATTGGAAAAAACTCAAAATTTATTAAAAAAACTCAAAGTGCCTCAGGGTGTAGTTAAAAAATCATCAAAAAAAACTGAAGATCCTACTTTAGATGAAATTGATAAAAAAAAAGCACTCCGAGAACAAAGGATACAAAATTTAAAGAATTATAGAGAAAAAATTAACAGTTTAAAGACAAATCTAAATGGTTCTACTTTACCTAATACAACAGAAAAAAAAGGCGAAATTGAACCACAAACTAAGCAAAAGTTTAAGGTTCAATTAGATCAGAAAAAAGAGGAAACTTTACCTAATACAACAGAAGTTGCGAATACTAAAACAACCGAAAAAATAGAAAAAATAGATGAAAATATAGAAAAAAATGAAAAAATAGAAAAAAATGAAAAAATAGAGAAAAATAATATTAATAAAAAAAAAATTGATCTTAATAATACTAATGATCTAATTTTAGAAAAACAGAAAGAATTAGATACTAAAAAAAATACATTTAAAAATAAAATGGTTTTAGATGAAGAAATTAACGAACGATTAGATAAAAAAATGAAAATGAATAAACCTAAAAAAAATTTAACTAAAAAAATATCAATTAAATACTATGGAGATGTTTCTCAAGAAGAAATGGAAAACGATAAAGTTATGTTAGAAAGAGAACAAAATAAAGATTTAGAAATGGAAAAAATGAAATATCAACAAAAACAACAAGAATTAATAGAAAAAAGCAAAGATAAATTAAAAAAAATACAGAATCAATTATTTAATTATTAACTTATACATGTATATATTATGTTAATTCATTTATTAGAAATAATCACATATTCATCATTATCATTATTATTATATAAATTAGGCAAAGACTCTGTAAATACATCATTTAAATAACTAATTATACAATAACTAAAAAAATAATAAATCATTAAATAATAATCTTATTATATGATAATATATTATTATAGTTAAAGAATGGTTAATTTAAAAAAATTAATTATGAATCTACCTAATCCTGAAGCAAAAAAAAAATATACATTTCCTACGAATCACTGTAAATTACCACAAAATTTTTTTATATCAATGGTAAATGGTAAACGAGGGTTAGGTAAATCTTACAGCACTTTAAGTATGATTAGTCCATTAAAAGGAAGTAATTTATATGATTATTATGATGTTTATATATGTGTTTCACCTACAAGAGAATCTGATGATAAACAAAAAAAAACTTTTGAAATGATTGAAAAAGATGATAATAAAAGAGTTTATTATTTTGATAGTCTGACGAAACCTAACTTTAGGGAAGTTCTTGCTATAATAAAAGAACACTTAGAAGAATTTAATAAATATAGGAAAATAAAAAAATACTTAGAGCAATTACAAAATGCTGAAAAAGGAGCATATACGGAAGAGGAATTAATACAAATGACGCCATTTTTGGAGGAAATATACGAAACCCTTGAAAATATACCTTCTTATTGTAAGCATGAATATCCACCACGAACATTATTATATTTAGATGATTGTTATGGATCTACTGATAATTTATTAATTAAATATAATAATAATGATTTTTTAAATTTTTTAATTAAACATAGGCATAATTATACATCTATAATAATGAACGTACAACATATAGGTCATATATCTAAAGCAATAAGAGTAAATGTGACGAATTGGTTAATTTTTTTTACAAATGATAAAAATAATTTAAAAGGATTATACGAAGAGGTTTCAGGTGCTTTTAACTCTTATGGTGAATTTTTAGAATGTATGGAGTTATTAAAAGAAGATAAACATCAATTTATTTATTTAGATCTTGCTGATAATACTAAAACAGACAGAAGGATTGGATTTGATAAACAGATAATTTAAAAAAAAAATCTAATTTTATATTATTAATATGTCTAATATAAAAATAAAACCTCAAGACGGAAATTATACTCAATTTGGTTTAAGAATTGGTGAAAAAAAACCATTACAAATTTATCAAGAAACGCCATATAATGACCTATCTGTACCTCCTCAAATTCCATTTAAAGGAGGAGAAAAAAACGAATTTGAAGAAGTTAAATTAAAATCAAAATTACAAAATAATTTAAATAATATTCAAAAAATTCAAAACGAAAATTTTGATAAAAAATTACAATTTATTCAAGAAAAATTAAATATGAAAAGAGAAAATGATAAAATAATGAGATTAATGAACCTTCAAAAAAATTATATGATGGAAGGCATGGTGGATGAATTATTAGAAAAAATGAGATTAAGTGAAACAAAAAGAATTAATCAAATTAATACAGATTTAAAAGAAGGAACTGAAGAATTAAACGAAATGATGAAACAAAGGAAAATATTATCATTAGAACAATTTAAAGAAAAACCATTTATTGAAAGAGAAAAAATCGTAGAAAAAGAAAAAATTGTGGAAAAAGAAGTTCAAGATCCCGAGCAAATGAGAGAAATAGGACAATTACAAGAAAGATTAAGACAAATGGATAAAGAGAGGTTTGATTTAGATACTAAAGTTGGAAATTTAGAAAAAGAAAAACAAGAAATATTAAATCAAAAAGCAGAAGGAGATCAAGAAATAGAACAGAGAGATTATAAAATTAGTCAATTAGATAATGAAATAGGTTCATTAAATCAAGATATTTATGAATTAGTTAAATTAAGAGCAGAACAAAAAACTAAAATTTTGGTTCAACCATCAGTAAAAGTAAGAGATCCAGCACAAGAGGAAGAATTAATCAAATTAAGAACAGAATCAGAAGAGAAAATATTATCTTTACAAGGTAATTATTTAGAAAGCGAACAAGAAAGGGAAAATTTAGAATTAAAAATAAAAGAGATGGAAGAAAAACATCAATTGGAAAAAATTGAGAAAGTAGAAAAAAGAAGAGTATTAATGATAGAAGCACGAGATATGTTAAAAGATATTAAAGGATTAACGCAAGAATTACCATTAAAAAATAAAATATTAGAAGATATAAAAGATTTTCAAAGATTGAAAAATATACCTGAAGAGCAGTGGGGTAATTACGAAGGAATCACGAGTAATCCATTATTAATTTACGATCACAAAGGAAACGATAAACCATTATTTAGAAAACAAATAATTCAACAATCATTAGGTAAAATGGAACATCTTGGGATAGATACAGATGATTTAAGACATGAATTAAGTAATATACCACAGAATATTAGTCAAAAACAAAAACAGATGGAAAAAGTAAAAATTCTCAGAACTATTCAACAAAGATATAATGATTATTTATTATCTCAAGGTGTAGATTCAGATCAGTTGGAGCATGATTATTTATCTCAATTAGACGAATATGGTGATATTATTGATACTTTAAAAAATAAAGATCAATTGAAAAAAATGACCCCTGAATTTTTAAAAATAACATTAGATGAAATAAAAGAAAAATTAGAAAAACCCTTTTTCACATTAAAAAAAAGGGAAAGACCTGAGGGACATGTAGAAAGACGAGGAAGAAGAAGGGTAAGTGAATCAAGAGAAGCAGAAGAAGGGGGAGCAAGATAAATAAGAAAAAAATAAAAAAAAATAAAAAAAAATAAAAATAAAATTTAAAAATTTAATCTAATTATAATATATATATAATATAATTATGAGTCTTTCATTTAACAAACCTGTTAAAAAGTATCCATACGATCTTAATGAAGAAGATCAAATAACTTTAGAGAAAATTAGAAAAGAAAATCCTAATATCCCTTTTGATTTTATTTTAGAGTTCTTTGTGACTATCAAAAAATGGACACCAGAACAACATGAATTATATCAGAAAGGAGATCACGAAGGTTTATTAAAAACATTTAATACAGAAGGACAAAATATTTTAAATCAAGTAGAAAGTTTTGATAAAATGATTGAAAATTTGAGAAAATGTGAAGTGTTAAAATTTGAATCAGAAGAGGAAAGTGATGCTTATTTTCAAAAAATAATAATGGAAAGAGAAAAGAAAAAATTAGAAGGATTACCTGATTTAGAAAGTAAGATTATAGAAATACCTCATTTAGAGAGTAAAATGATAAAAATCCCTGAATATGAAGAAGAAGAAAAAAAATTATCTAATGATATAGTACACATAATATAATGGAAAAAGAAAAAAATTATAGAAAATATGATGCTTATTTTAAAGATTATTATTTAAAAAATAAAGAAGAAATTAATAAAAAAAGGAAAATATATTATCATAATGTTTTAAAAAAAAGAAAAGAAATGTCTTTAAGTAAAGATAATATAAAAAAAGATAAATTACAGAAAGAAATAGACAACTATAAAAATAACAAAGAAGTTGTAATTAATGATAAAATTAAAGAAGAAGACTATAAAACAAAAGAATATAATTTTACAATTAGAAGAAATATTATAATGGGAATTTGTTAAAAAATAGCGAAAATTTTAAGATTTAAAAATAATAATCGTTTTTAAAATCTAACTCATTTATATAATGAAAATAACAACGCCGTTCGGTAGAATAGGGTCAAAAAGACCAGTAAGGGAACTAATATGTAATAAAATCCCACAACATAAAATTTACTGTGAACCATTTGTCGGAAGTGGAGCAGTTTTTTTTTATAAAAAAAAAGTAAATTTAGAAATAATTAACGATAAAGATGAAACAATCAGTGAAGCATTTACACATTTAAAAAATTGTTCTAATGTTATAGAAAAATATAATTTTCAAAAGGGATTAGAAAATATACAATCGTGGATAGAACAAAACCACGTGAGTCATGAGGATAATTTATTAAAATATCTTTATATACTAAATAATACATTTAGTAATATTGGAAAGGGTAAAATTTATAAAAATATAACACACGAAACGAAACTCACACGGAATATTGTAAAATATACTGAAAGACTCAAAGACACAATAATTTTAAACAAAGATTACAAGGATGTTATAGAAGATTACGATAGTGAAGATACTTTTTTTTATATAGACCCACCTTATCATAATCCTAATAATCACAGTTTGTATAAGTTTGATTCTAAACAAGAGCAGTGGATTTGGGACGATTTTTTAAATGTACTTAAAAATATTAAGGGTAAATTTATATTGAGTTTAAATGATGATGTATTTAGTAGAAATTTATGTAAAGATTTTAATATAGAAACAATTGATTTTTATAGTAGATCTCATCATGTTAATATGAATATAGGTGGCGACAGGAAAGAATTATTAATAACTAATTTTTAAAATATAGCGAAAATATATTATGTTGTGTATATATATGTAAGACATTTTACATATATAAACACAACAAACAATATAAAGATAT
>Ga0080013_1002288_pt1 | contig 22886 bp, 11 predicted proteins | sample ETNvirenome_6_85_FD_69236 | JGI IMG/M metagenome (GOLD analysis project Ga0080013, IMG submission 69236) | Marine viral communities from the Pacific Ocean - ETNP_6_85 (SPADES assembly) (version 2) | ecosystem: Environmental > Aquatic > Marine > Oceanic | place: Pacific Ocean | collected 2013-06-19 | reverse complement strand
GAGGGGGTTTTGGAGGTCTCTTTCCTGGCCTTATCTCCCCACAGCCAAATTGGATGGGTTCGTCAACCATCTCACACTAGTTTTATTTTGTGACCAGGGCGGGTGAGATCAGTATGAACTCCAACCCAGTCAGAGGGATATCCAGTGACAGTAAATTGAATTGTAGGATACAAAGCAATTCCGATTGCTGGCTCTCCCAGATAATTCTGTCTACGCTTAGGCGCAGTCGAAAGAACACTATTTAAAACAGGCCACCCGTCGAGCAAATTCCTTGAATTCTCGGCACCCCTGGTCCGCCCAACAGGCCAGATCGGCGGGATCAATTGCCCCCTCTGCGTCCAATCATGAGGGTTTCTCGAACCTCCTCTCTGTGCAACAAAAATTGTAAACTCATCTCTTTGCTTGTCAATCCAATATGCTGTGCTTTGAACTCCTATAAAGGATACTTCAACATCATAGTCTCCCATCCACTCGACATCAGTCTTATCAAGCTTAATTGTTTTTTGGATCCACGAGAATCGTCGTTCACCTCCATACCCTCCAGGGGCAAATCCCGACCCTATTGTCTGCCCCCCGAAGGGCTGATGCCCAGCGGTGAAGTAGCTTCGCTGATCTCCAAAGTTATTTTCATCAAAACATTCGTAATCTACGTATCCATACTTTTTGCCGCCGGATGATTTCGCAAAAAGATCTACCACCCAAGTCCAACTATTTGGACCCCCTACCTTCCTACCATTAAGCCCCATTGCATTGGCCGGATCCCAATCAGGATAATCAGGAAGAACGACATCAGATTTTAATCCATAGAAATCTCTAACCCTCGCTTTATTTGTAGCTCTATTAGGGGCAGAGTTTCGAATATCGGTCTTAGTCCTTATCCCAAAATAATCTGCCATAGCTGCCTCTGGCCCATACATTGATCCCCCAAAAACATATCCTGTAGCTACCCTACGAGGCATAGACGGAGATTTTCCTCCTCCTCCACCAGGATCAGGATCTCCCCCGCCAGGGGGGACGGGGCTGATATCAGGATTACGGATTATATTTTTAAGCCTTAAATTTAAAGTTCTATAGACTCTATTGACCTCATAATCTAGTTGATACTTACCTACAGCAGCATTTGCTATAGACAAAGGAGGCATCGCTGCCGCAACTCCCGCCCTCTCGTTATAAGATAATTCTGCTGTTCTAAAGAAAGGCCTTATATCAACGATATCATCATTTGTAATTATCGCAGCTCCCTTTTTATTGAGAGTAGCAGTTTTGTTAATCTTAACATAAGCAACAGGAAGTATAGTCTGACCAGTGAGTAACCAACTATCGGTTTCTAACTTCTCTGAAAGTAGGGGTGATATATTTAGTAGGTCTTCTGGAGAGGGGAACGATCCATGTATCCCTGTTGGCTGATTAATTCCTGATAAAAATCCACTATCTGTATTATTTTCATCTCCCACACTAGGCATCATTACTGATCTGCCTTCGGAGTCCACTCCCTTAACGTAAGTAAAATTATCCTTAGACTTAGAGTGCTCGTTTAGCCCAACCCCTGCGCCAAGCAGAACGCCAGCGGTCGCCGCAGTGATCTTTGTTCGTGTCTTCGGATTACCAGTAAATTTACCAATCTCAACAGAACTAGTATCAACTGGCTTAGAGTAAATGAAAATCAAGTCTATACGAGAGTTAGCATCAATAAGAGTTTTCTTCCCTGTTGCGGAATCAAGATAGAAAAAATCATTTTCATCAAATGCGGGAATCGTAACATTCAATTCTTGGGGAACATCTACAATTGCAGTTCTAGCAGTGCCCCTCCAATATCGTATAAGTTCCTGTTCTAACGTTTGTAAGTTACCTGTGAACCCAGGTTCCTTGGAAAAATCTGTACGAGTAGTGTCATCTGCGCCAATAAAATCGCTCGCGTATTGATACCATTGAGTTAATTGAGAAATAGGAAATGGTCTACCTGCTAGCCTTCCCCCTCTAGTAGTAAAATCATTTGGCCCAGGCCAGCTAGTCTTCATATCCTCAGAATTTATAGGAAAATCAGGCGTAAATATCGGATATGTAAATGCTCTCTCTGAAAGACCATTAAGGCCTAAAGCATTTATAGAAAGTGTGGATCTCGCTCTAGAAACTAAATCTGTTAACACGCTCGCCCCAGAGAGAGATAACAATAAATCCTCCCCTATATTTATGCCTTCTTTTTGGAAAAAAGAAGAAAGCCTATCTATATCAGTAGCATTATTAATCCTTGATGTGTATCTTCCTGCTTTAATACGGATAATATTATCTGAATTATTTGCATAAGGCTTGAGTTCTGCAATATCTCTCCTTCTAATATCAGTGTCTATATCTATACCATCTAATCTCTCTTTTAGATATTTGGTATTTTCATGAATTTGCTTTAATGGAATATTGTCCACTTCCCAGTAGTAAGGATCATTAGCCTTAAAGAACCTTACGGGGTCAGTAAATTTTCTATCTGTTTGTCCAAATTTAAATGATACCATTCTACATTTCCTTACCTAAATCAAACACGTTAGGAGATACAAAGCCCTTCCCATATCTCTTACTCTCTTCATTCGCCCCTTCTCCTCGAACTCCAGTGGTTGATTTATATATTGTACATATCTTAGCTCTATTAGAAGTTCCCATTGCTCCATTTTTTGCATTAGCAAATATACTAGCAGCAGACTCGTCTAAACGAATTCTAGCGTATGTAGTTGGATCAACTACCTCATTATTATATATAAATCCTGATGTTACTAAAGCTTCATTACCATAGAACCCAGCAGCCTTCATCGCACTAACTTGCAGGAGTGGGTTCGCTCTAATTATACTCCCCCAAGTCGAACTTAAATCGTTCGTTGCAGAAACTGATCCTGATAAGTTATAGCCTTGAGCGAATATCTGCATAGCATACCCATCATCAGGATTAGCCGCACGGTGAGACTCAGAAAGAGAGACGCTACTAAGGAAATTAGCAATGGAATCAACGCTAACATACAGTCTGAATGGACCTACATTCTTTGGAATACCGTCCACAGCCCCGTAAGATGCAAAAGCTACTGGGCTTAATAATTGCTGAGGGAGAGTCTTTTGATCAACTTGAGCGTCTTGAGTATGTACGGACGAGAGCCCTGCAAGAGGCCAAACTCCAATCGCTCCTAACCCAAAGAAATCCAAAACAGACAAGCTACTAGTGTCAGGTGTGGCTGAAGGTGCTTTATATGCTGGGTTTATGGGGTTAGCATTTGTCCCAGTCCTAACCCCCAAACTATTATATCCATCTTTATCATAAAATGCACTAGGACCATAATACATCTCTGTTTCCCCAGCTATCCTTGGGATATTTCTGGGGTCTCTCCCACTGACAGAACAGAAAGACGCATGCAACCTCGAATTATCTGCAATGTTCCAAATGAATAATCTATTACAGAAAGACGCATGGAAGTTTAAAAGATTAGTATTACCTACTTGATCCGCACCACTTATATCGTAAATAAGACCAGAAGGATTCCACCACCCACAAGGGAAGTTCACATTCTTCACATTAACATGGCTACCTCCAACAGCTCTAACACACATACCCCCAGCAGTCACAGCACTAACTGCATACCTTTGGGCTGGTTGATAGAGGTCATCTGTTAAATAGTACCACCTATCAAAACTTTCACCGTCGATATCCTGCATCGTAGGAGATCCAGCAAACTTCTTGAATGTATAATCTCCGTTTTGCCCCTTATCCCCGCCTAGATCTGAATCAAAATTAGCCATTCCACCCTCATCACTATTTTTATATAAAGGACCTCCAATAGGATTGGGATAAAATTGCATGCTACCATGCCTTGTATACGAAGACGTTCCCAACCCATAATTGGTAGTTGCCCCAGTGTCATACTCAGGATTACTTCTAGCTGCCCCATCCCAACAAGCGTTATAGTCCCCAAGATCTGTCATATTTATAGTTGAATTTCTATTAGCAACTAAGCAAGACCTAACCGCATGAAGCTCAACAACAGTATGATTGCCAGAATCCCGCAAAGCCCACCCCTGTATGTCTAGAGCCCCATCTTGAGATCTTTTGTGAGGACCAAACGTTGCCACAGAATTATCTTCAGATAAAACATCAACCCCAAACCTACCTATAAAAGTAGGACCGTTGAATTCGACATTAGAATTTCGCCCTGCATACACTCCCGCAAGACGCGCCTGCTCAGGATAGACTTGTCCGTGGGAGGTTCCATTGGGGCCTATAATTACATTTGCCCCACTAACAGACCCTTTAAATAACGCCTTTGAATTATCAGTAACAGAAATGCAAGCCCCATAAACGGCGGGGCCTATTGATAAATTACCCTCTGGAAAGTGCGTACTCATTATAGGATGAACAAAAGTAGCTGTAGAGCCCCCCCTAATTTCTATAGGACTCAAAGGTGCTATTGCCGAACTGTCAATGCCGATATCGCCCGCCGCCGCCGCCGAAGACGTTTCAATCCCGTGGGGGTGAGTAAACCTCATTTGCCCATACTTCAAAGGCATAGAAGAGGTAGTAAATGGATCAAAGGTGGACCCTCCCTCCAAAACCATATGCTGACCATTGCCCGAAAAATCAAAAGGATACTCCTTGTATCCAGTTGTGATCGGAGATTGAGTTTGCATTATTCGTAACAGGCCCTTATTGTATTTTATATTACTACCCCTAGACTTGAGTGCCTCTCTCTGGTTTCCGTGAAATCTAAAAGTATCCAAATAAGCGGTAGAGTTCTCTAAGAGGGCTCCCCTGTTATTATTATAAATTGCTAATTTACCATCAAGATCTATAACAGAGTTTCTAGCTATTAACCCATGATCATTATTAAGCTCTATATTAAATTGAGTTCCACTCAAATAATCAGTAGCAACTGTTTGAGCCACGCCTCCCTGCAATTTTGAGTTCTCTAAAATTACCCCATTAGCATTTCTAGAAAAGTTGATTAGGAATTCAGCAGGATAAGCATGATCCTCTTTATGTGGTGTTGCACTAAAAGTTATTTCTGAGTTAGAAGCCTTCAATCCTGCTGCTGTATCAGCAAAAGTTGAGTCCTGTTGTTTGGCATACGACCACAAACCAGTGAGCCTTCTCCCATCTGTACCTGCTCCATAATTTCTATAGGCAGCAATACCTCTCGCAATTGTAACCTTAGAGTTCTTAAAATTAAATCCAGCTTCCGCATTTCGTATAGAAGCACAGTTCTCTATCCAAACATTTGAATTCTCAACATTTACACCAGACTCCCTGTCATAATTACTATCTACAAAGAAATTTCTAATATAGATAGGACCATCACAATTTTGAACATTGATGGAGGATAGCGCATTGCCATACATCATGCCAGTAACCAGATCATTAGTTCCTGCTTGAATATCATGAGTAATTTTAATTTGCTGACTCGTCATCTGATTAGTTGTGCTGACATCGTATTCCCCAAAATAGTGAGGAGCACCAACAGCCTCAATAGAGTCCTCAAAAGGAGTGGTAACAAATACATCAACTGACGCATTGGACCCACTGAGAGCCCCATTAATTCCTACAGACAATCTACTAGGAGCCCTATCCCCTGCTCTGTTATGGACAACTGGTTGTAAGACACTCTTTATATTAGTGTGTCTAGGATCCCCTTTAGGATGTGTTGCACTAAGAACTCTAGAGCCTATATGGACTGCATGAGAATCTTTCCATGTCGCACTAACGTCAGCAGCACTTACTGATTGTATTAAATTATATTGAGCAAGCTTAGGAGTAGCGGTGTAAGTATGAATCCGACTTGTAATAGGCCCTGCGCGACTCCCTGCTGACAAAGAATAAACCTTCGCAAAGTTTCGGTTTATGATTTCCAAAGACCCATTATACCCAATCTTAATATTCTTAAGATTAAGTTCTCCCATGCCACCAAAGTTAGCAACTTCAATAAGAACTGGGAACCTAATTTCAGAAGGCAAAGCCTCGATAGCAGAACTTACATCAGCGAATATATTTCTATTGCAATCAACCTGACCAGTCTCAACCGCATGAGCAGACACAGTGTAAATTATGCCTGGAACACTAGACCCATGAAAGCCTGCATGCTCCCAGTTAAGGTAGGTTCTTTCTTCTAAATCATAAACAGGCTCGTTATCTTGCTCCCAGTTGTAGAACGAACTGGAATCAAATTTAGTAACTTTACCAGTCCAACAATTATAAACCTTTGCTGCTCCGCTTAAAGTATAGAAATCTGTGGGTTTAAAAGGCATAATATTAGAAATTCAATGTCCAACGGAAAACTAATGAGAAATCACTAGTCTTTACAATTCCTGTAAACTTTCTGTAAGCTACTAAGAGAGAGGCCCCTCCTATAATATTTCTAGGGTTTTTCATAAATAACCCTATCTCATTTATAGACGCAGCAGCCCTTGCACCCACGTCTCCAACAGCCCATGATCCAGTATGCCTAGCTGCATAATTTGTATAATTAGCTGTGTCTTCATCTAGAATAAGCGTATACCTTACTGATGTATCATTTATTCGAGTTACATTCTTAAATGGAATCAGGCCATAAACTGAAGTCTTTGCAGTAGTAAGAGCCCCATTCCTTATCTGGAACGCGCTTACTACGCCTAAATTAGAAGCAACTCCCCCGTACTCAGCGACACTTGTCAGTGGACCGCTTAACTGGTATATGGCACTACCAGCAGAATCATCCCCTGACACACCGACTTGAAACCTGTCTAATTGATAATCTGTAATTATATCTGAACCAGAGCCAGAAAACATATGAGATAAGCCAACACCCATACCCGATACGATAACGTTATGGTCATCAAATACTATCTCCTCAGGCTTACCTTTATAGAGCTTTGATATCTGTAAGTGTCCTGTTATCCCTAAATCTTCAATAAATCTCATCAGAAATATACTCTCCAAATAAGTGTAAGATCCTTATAATGCTGCATCCCTGGATCTTCATCGGAATGATCTTGAATCTCTGCTAAATTGGTAGTAAAACTTTTCTTTGCAAACAATTTATATTTCCTATAGTGTTGAGTGGGGTGCCACACATATGGGGGGGTCACTCCAGTCTTTAAGCTTTCTCTTATATCTAGTGCCCACAGGCCCATATTAAATATACCGCCATAAAAATTGGTAAACCCCAAATCACCAGAGGGAATATAAGTTTGATAAATCACTTCCCCTGTAGACGAAAAGGTTGGATGAGCAGAGACGATCATCCCAGACAAATGGATTGAGGGGATATTATTTATAGGAAGTCTTGTGCCCCCATACAACTCGCTACTTGGAGCAACATTCCCAGCCATAGAATATACTTGCCCAAGGTATCCACTAGAATCCATGGAACTAGCTTCATTAAACTTGCCATAAAATATAGCACTAGTAAAAATAGAGGTGCCCAGGGGATTATCACCAACATACCCCTTATCTCGAAGCTGACCTAGTTCAGTAAGTATGATCCCCGCAGACCCACCTTTCTTCCCTGCCACAGGATAAGCCCCACCTAATATTCTGAATTCTCCCAAGCCCCCACTAAATTCTACAACATTAGGATTATGCCCTATCCTCCCTAATGCTTCGAAAGCAGCACTAACATTGTTGGTTATTGGATCAACTTCAGTCCCTGTAAAATTAGAAGGGAAATATTGAGGATTTGTATTATCTTGCGATTGAGGAGTCGCCCAAAGAGTCTCAGAAGACTCCTCCAGTTTGGTATCTAATGGCGAGGGAAATTTGGGTAGTATTCTATACCCTGGGCTGTGTTTAACATCGCCCTCAGCCCCACTAGGGAAATAAGAAGCGAACCCTCCAGCAGCCTTCCCATGTGCAGAAACGAACACCACTGCTGAGGCACTATTCCGCCCTCCCCACAGTTCTTGCTGAGTAGCAATATTAAGAGAATTTACATTATAGTAATCCATTGCACTCATGCAATCTAAGTGAGCATGGTGCTTATACCCTTCTCTGTCTTTGCCAAAAGATATAGCTTGGATAGTATAGTTAGAAGTATCTAATATGTAACGAGAGTCAGGGATAGCAGATAAGCTAGGAGTAGTCGTAAGCATATTTACGACAATCTCCCCAGCACCATCTACAATAAGGTTATCGTCTTCATATAAAAGATTCTCATCCCTTATATCACTTCCCCTATAAACCTCAACTTTTCCCTTAAGCTTCATCAGTTAACAATTTCCAACCTTGTAAAGTTATTATAGCCACTCTGTTTTTCAAAATAATACCATTCAGGGGCTTGCCTATAACTTAGCCTGCCTCCACCACTCACTCCGTATATACCAGAAGTATCTGCCCCACTCTTCCCTGCCATAGGCCCACCTCTGCTAGCATATGGGAGAGCAGCCCCTACTCCCACAGAAGAATTAAAGAACCTAAAGATTTCCCTTAGCTCGTCCCTAGTTATCTGGACTTTAACACTGTCACAAAATTCTCCTCTATTCTCTAATAGTGGAATTGAGTGTAGGGTTCCTGATGCATCGTATCTTGTTTTTTCGTTGAGGGTTAGGTCAACTATACTAACCTCATCAATAAGCGCAAACTTCGTATCATTCGTTGAATCAGGAATCATAAATATTTCAATAACGTAATTTTGAATATCTTTATGAACATCCCTATACGTCTCATGATATTTTCTATCAGGAGTGAGTGATATTGTTTTCATTCCGCATTTACAATTATTACACGTATTAAAAGTAAACTCAGCGGTACGGTAATCCCCCTTATCAAACTCCGTAATTACTGATGGATTATTAATTACGTTATTCCCTTGCTTAACTACATCAATACATCTAAATGGTAGTTTTGGGGGACTCTCTTTGGGGGGAACATAATAGTGAGTTAATTCATCAAGAATTGTTTTTCTACCTATTCCCGAGACCTCATTCATCTGCCACACGCCTTTTGGGGTATATGACCAAAAATATGGCCCCTCCCCCTCAGTATGAATCCACACCCCTAATTTAGCTCCACCAAGATATTTTCCGTTTTCTTCTCCGATAATATTTCTAATACTCAATTTAAATTCATGATCTGGTATTAATGTATTATCATCTCGTTGATAGCCATAAGTTGAAGATAAAGCCTCTGTTGTAAGACCGCTAGTTTCTTTAACAGAGAAACGTAGCCTAGATAATCCATCTATAGCTTTGAGCTTGATAAGCGTATTATCTACGAAGTAATCTTCGCCAAACCCTTTAGCCCCAGCCCTATCAATCCTAAACAACTGGAAACTATTTAAGGGAGAAGAGCCACTCACATGAATAAACTCTACACCACTGATTATATTTCTATTTCGTATCTCTAAAGTCTGCCCAGCACCAGAAGCCATAATGCCTTCCCCAGCAGACAAATAATGATTACCGTGAGCATAGCCAGACCAAGGTCTTCCGTTGGCTTGAGGGACAACAGACCCAGAAAATGAGGGGTGGTCTAAGGTTAAACTAGAGGTAGAATTTAAATGAGTAGAGATAACAGAACTACCCTTAACACTTGAATTTGGCCCAGAGAGATCGAAATTACTATTAAATAGAAGCGGACCCCACGCATGGGAGAAAATAGTGGGTCCATTATTGTAAAGAGTATCTGGCCTTAGAAGATGTCTTCTAAAGTATTTGGTATAAGCATTGTATAATTGGTGTACGCCTCTTCCAAATTGATAGTTATAATAATCATCTACATTATTAGGGAACCACGAATCGAATTCCGTGGAGCTATTCGCAAAGCTTTGCTCTGCATTTAAAGAAGTATAAAAATATGCAAAATCATCAAAGTTTGAACTTACATAATATTCTGCCTTTGCTAACTTCTCTCTTTCCCTAATAGCATGCATAACCCTAATTATTGGGGGAGTCTGTCCACGATCTACATAATTATCATGTCTTTCCCAAGTTGCTCCAATATTATAATATGCATCATTATTTAATCCACTAGCACCTCTACACAAGAATGACGAGGCAGAAGGGACTCCTGAGAAAATACTGGATGAACCGGAATCTTCACAAATATGATAGACATCAGGAAGATTGTCATAACTGGATATAGAGTAGAACTGCCCCGTGGAAGGAATATAGCCTAGGGGAAGGAAGCCTACCGACATGGTTCTAGTTGGAATTTCTTCTTCGGAAGGCATTTCTTCCTTCACAGTAACAGTTTTTTCCACTGTTGAAGCATCCCAGGAGATAGGCATGTTGAATCCTGTTCTATCGTAGTAGCCCTCAGTCGGAAGGGTCATTTTGAAATTTCTTCTTCGGAAGGCATTTCTTTCTACTTCTACCACACCCCCTAGAGTTCCTGGTACTGGGGTTTCCTCAACGTCTGGAAGTGTAATCCCGCTAGCAAGAAGCCCATATATACTGTTAACATCCCGCCTTAGGAACTGCTTACCCCCGCCTTGTTTAAACAATACGTAATTATCATCAGAATCCTGAGATCTCTGTTGCCTAAAGAGTTCCCTCTTTCCACCATACCTTGTTCTCCGCCACCCATCAAAGTGAGTACCAGACACACCCGCTCTAGCAAGGCCTGTCGGATACCTAGTTCTCGCCCCAGACGCTGCGCCAACACCGCCGCCTGTTGTGAACCCTCCTGAGGAGGTCTCAATTAGTCCATAACCTGTATAGAATTCAGACTTATTAGGGTTAACTTTAATATCAGCAGGTCCCTCAGATTTGTTAGCCTCATTTCCTGGTCGATATTCATCAATAGCTGAAGTTTCTAGCCTAATATCTGGTACGGAGTGTGCTGGGGAAAACTCTCTAGCAAGTTTTGCTGCATATATGGGGGCATACTTACCTGCGTTAGTTAAAGTGTCTACCGTGAAATCAAACCTATCTGCCTCTAAAAATACTTTGAAGTGAGAAGACTTCCCATTCCACATACTTAGAACTTCTGTTCTATACTTCGCAGGGTTCGAAACAATCTTTTCAAAATTAGGTGGATCATTTACTCCAGAAGTGAAGATTAGCCACCCGTTCCCATCTCTAAATTTATCCTGTGATCTTAAGGTATTATCTTTAATGTATTCCTTAACATCTACAGCAAAAGATCGACGCACCCCAAAACAAGCAAGCAATTCAGCAAGATCATTTACAAATTGATCGGTTATCTCGCATTGAAGATAATAAGGTATTTCCTCGAAAGGAGGTATGGGATAATCCCTACCCCTATAATCAAAGATAAAATCAGGATCATGTAAAGTTACAAATAGATCAGGAACTTTCTTCCCAGGAGGAAGAGTAGCCTTTCTGTCCGTTGCAACAGTAATAGGGAACGGTTTATAGTTAAAGATAAAGGCTTTTGGATGGAGTGCCACCAAATGCAAAAGAATTGTATCTACTGCATGACGAATATTATCATCCATGCTGCTAATTGAATACCCTTTAACCCCTAATCTCTGAGCTAAGTCTGGTGTCCAATCATCAAAAGTTCTAAAATATTTTGATTCTGTAGCTATAGCATAATAAGCTAAGAATGGAATATAGGATTCCCATAACTCATGAACATCCCCAGAAACGTTTAATGCGTCAGCAAACAACGCATTGGTAGCAATCTGAATCGACTCCTTAGTTCCAGACCTTTTATAAATATCAACTGCATTTTTTAGTTGAAGCCTATGCCTTTCTGGGTCTGATCCTAGCAAATTCCACCCGATCAAGTCTGCTATGTAGGGGAGAAATTGTTTTGGGCACTGCTCTATATCATAAAGAGCATTAATATTTTCTACTTTATCTGTTACATCTGCAAACGAATAAGAGTATGCTTTAAGTAATTTATGGAAAGGGCCTGCCCCAACCGTACCTGAAAGTTGCTTTGTAAAAAGAGTATCTCCTAATCCAGACTTATGAACCAAATATTTAAAGAAGGCATCTTTAACTTTATCGTCATGTATATCCATGAGTTTTGGGGAATATATGACATCAACTAAAGTATTAAGTTTGTCTAATTGCTGAGTACCACTAGTCCAGGTTCCCGAAAATCCACCTCCGATTCCTGAGGGTAAATGGTTAAAAGGCCTATATTTAGCTGGTATAAGGTTATTATCTCTCCAACCGCCACAAACCTCATAATTTCTAAATAGATACTCTGAAAAAGCTTTCATAGCATCATTAAGTTCTATGGTCTGCCCAGCGTATAGCTTATGAACCATAAGGCCACTAACTATAGACGAGCCATCATAACGGCGACCTTTTCGATAATACTCAGTACTTCTATCTGTTCTCCATATAGGAGTTGGGGATGAGGATGCTCCTGGCGAGCCACTTGAATTAAGGAAGTATAACCAACTCAAGTTTTCAATTAAATACTTGTGTGTGCCTGAGGGACTATCCGCATACACCCCTCCAGTCTTCCGAAGATTATCCTCAAAATGATCTATGGTAATTCTAGGGAGGAGAGTACCAGAGACAAATGCACCAAAGGAATTACTAGTATCAAAGCTTTTTATACTAACTGATAACGGGTGGAGAATAAATCTCTCAAAATCTTCTGGAGTTATTCGAGTTAGATTATTTTGTTTTATAAAGTAATGTGATAATCCAGAAGCGTTATTAATTGAAGAGAGGTAAGTTCCAGGAATAGCACTAACAAATAAACCACTTCCAGCAGTTGACATGATATCTGCTGCTCTAACATGGCTATTAATTATATCCTCAATAGGATCTAATTCAGTCCCACTTAGGTCAAGATCATCTTGCAGATACATCCCAGGAACTATGATTTTTATAGCTTCATCATAGTTCCTTTTTGTATATTTCCTTTTTCTCGGATCAAAATATCTAGGATTAAATACCATTTATATCGAAATCATATTTATTGTAAGGTTATTTAGTTGAATAATTTCATTATGTTCAACCATGATATCATCAGAAATATTATCCACAGTAGCAAACCGAACAGCTTCAACATTATGAATTGATCTAGCTAAATCTTGAAGATATAAAGCCTGCCCAAATTCTATGTTATCAACGAAGAAATACTTTAAAATATTATCTCTTACTACTGTTTGTATTTCTGGTTCCATTCTTTCAAGTTCTTTATCAATTCTAACAGTAACCACTAAGTCCAAGGCTCTGATCAAACCATCAACCACCACTAATTCATCTGTGAGCATCTTCTTCCTGTTCATTGCTGTAAGAAGCTCACTCTTAAATTGCGGGGTTGCCCGTCTTAATTGTAAATCATTAGCTTTCTCCAACACATAAATATCAATTACATTAGCTGAACTAAAAGCTTTTCTTACTGAGGCTGTAGCTTTTCCAACCGATCCATACTTGGAAATAAAAGTATTAGCGAATGCTTCGAAGTCTGGGAGAGTAACGATTCTGTCTTGCCTTCTAAACGTTTGAGGAGCATACCTCTTTGCATGATCCACAGTTTCTGCATCTGCTCCCCCAACTCCAACAGAAGTATTTGTTATTTCCCCGATATACTCTGTAGCCCCTATAGCCCCAGTAATCGAAGTATTAATAGCGTTACTTCTTATGTTTCCCCTAGACCCTCCGCCTATGCGATATGTAATAATATAGTTGTCGCCAACGTTTGGTGATTGAGAGATAAAATTATCTCCAAAGACTACTGTGGCATTAAAATCGTCATCGGTTAAAAGTTGAAAGATCCTATCCGAAGAACCAGAAGCAAAATAAATATTATCAACTTCGCTATAAGCACCGCTAGTCCCACCCTGCCCAGTAATAAATACATCTGCACTACCTTCTACGACAGGGGCTTGTTCCAAAGTAACAGTTTTAGTATCCTCTGTTGACGCAAAAGTTCCTTCTTGAACTACTAGTGATCCTTCTAATAATGCAACGTTTGTATGAACAGAGGACACTCCTCCATGAGATTCAGTGCCCACCAAACTAACATTACCTGTTGAATTAGCTGTATCTACCATACCATCACTTTTTACTTTATATAAAGTATAGGTAACCAGTTCCCCATCTTCAGGAGAGGTTACGGTTATTACTCTATTAGCGGGGGTGATGGATATAGCCACATCAAGATCTCCAGGTTGCCATGGAGAAGCACCAGCACTCGTCCAAGGCCAAATTATTCTAGCATTGGTAGCAGCAGAAATAGGACCTCGCATCCTAACTCCAATTAACTCTAAGAGCTTTTGAACGTTACTTCTTTGCCTAGCTGTCTTCAGATAATTCTCATTAGCCAACGCATCTGCTTTATGAGATAATACTGCCCCCATATAGGCAACAATTTCTATCAGCATTACCCCTAAATCGGATTCTTGAAAATTTTCATAATCTAAAGGATAAACTGCTTTGATATAATCAATTAGCCCTTGCCTTAATTCTATAAAATCTGTCCCTGCGAAGTTAATAAAATTAGGCCTTTTACTTTTTGGCATTACAACCGATTTAAGAAAATCAGATTTTACTTCTCCTGTGAATGGCATTATCCTATTTTAACTCCTACATCAAAAGTAACTTCATCACTGTCCAATAATTTGACCAACAATTTTACGTGAAGAGCTTGCATCCCCTCTGCTCCATACTCATCTAAAGGGAAAACTCCTAACCGTAAAACCTCTACGTTCCTAGCATATCTAGTTATCGAAGTAAGTATAGTCTCTTTAATGGACTCAAATAATTCCTCGTCTAAAGGTTGAAATAAATATTTATTTAAAGCACATCCAAACTTAGGAAGAAGGATCCTTTCCCCAGGCTCAGTTCTTAAAATTTGTTTTAGGTTGTTGTAAGCAAGCTCCTTACCTGTCTCCTTACTAAAATACCCCTTATGAATATTTTTTGACAGAGGGTAAGACAGCCCGAAAACCTTTCTTCTAACATTAGAAGGAGTTTCTTTTCGAACTCTCTTTGTAGGTTGAGTGCCATAAATTGTTGTTGAATCGTGAATTACCATAATAATTTCCTACGTACCTGGGATCGGATCAGGGTCCGTAGGTTCTCCTATAATCGGTCCCCCTCCTGGGGCATATGTCCTAACAGTTTTAATATTCTCAAAGAAAGTCTTCTGAGCTTCATAGTTAGAACTAATTTGTTGAGTATCCAAGGCCTTGTTATAAAATTTCGTGCTCCCTAAATACCCACGGAAACCACTAATAGTTCCAAAATTCTTGGCTCCAAAGAACCCACTTCCCGCTATACCATCAGTATATCCCCCACCCAAGATCCAGGGAGTAAAGTAAGGATCTACTCGTGGTCCTCCGCTTAGTTCGTTAGCCGATGCGCCTACTGTCTTGGCAAAATCCCAATCCGTGGTCCCAGAATAATTGAAACTATTATCCTTTTTAAATGATGGAACAGCTATGGGATCATGCTTCTCTCTACCAAAACATGTTTCGAGAGAGGAAGTTGCCATTAGCTTCCCATTCAAATGCAATCTAACTTCATCTTCTTCTGGCTCTACTGTGAAAGCCATATGGACAAATTTGTCACAGGCAGAGAGTAAGAACTGATTTCCATTTGAATCAGATGAACTAGCGTCTACCTTGAAATGATACCAGCCAGGAACAGAATTGGTAATACAAGAGCTAGCTATTAATCCTACCTGACTCTCATTCATGGATTGAGTAGGAGCTACAAAGAAAGATAGGCTAGAAGCAGGATCATTATATGTCATTTCAGCATGGTGAACATGATCTTCTGCCCTGGTTATTCTGTTATCTCTTGTGAATCCCATAACCATACCCCTAACAGTACTTTCACCTAGATCTTTATAAAGCCTGTTTGAATTAGGCTGAACCTTAATTCCAGAAGTAATACCTGTATTCTCGTTTGCTAAAATGAGCCTATATAGAGAAGAAGCTCCATTATCTGACATCCACCCGTTATCTCTATGAGTTAGGTGGGGCACATACATCCAAGTATCAAATGTAAATCCCTCTCGGCTGTAAGTTAAATCTTGGAACTCATTCGTAGCTGGAAGCTTGACGTAACTTCCTACAGCAGAAGCATAATAAGATTCTGCTGGGTGATGCTGGGTACTCAGGCTAGAAACCTGTCTGGTTATTCCTTCTAAGAACGGTATTCCTAGTCCCGACACGAACACACTAGACGGCTCTCTCGCCACTAATTGTGCATTATTATAAACATCTTGGGTTGCACAATTCATCACCTTGTATTCTGTAGATGAGGGAGTAACTACATCAGATTCCAAGTAATTGTAAATGGCAAAAAGACCCTCCGTAGTTATCTGGTCAGTTATATTTAGCTTAGGAGCAATAGTGCTGGATGCCTCACTTGAATACATAATGCTTCCTTTACCTACCTCTGCAACAGCTAGATGATCCATATTAGCCATATCATCATTAGCTCGACTTATAACATATTTGGGAGTAAGAGGTAAGATCACGCCAGAGACATCTGCATGATCTAAGACCAAAGCCTTTTGTTTGTGTATATCTGTTACAAAATTATATTTCGCTAAGTATGTAAAATCATTGACTGGTATTTCCCCAGGCTTGAATAATCCACCTCCCCCATAAATTGAGGGGATTTTTACGGCAACTTCAATTTGTTTTTTTCTTTTATTTATCTTTCCTGCAAACAAAGCGACTTCTGAGTATAGGCTTTGTTTAGCGTTTTGGATTATTGCTTGAGATGCTCCCCCCGTCTCAAATTCATTAATATGCCCAGAGAGATCAAGTGTTCTTTTTTCTTTCTGACCCATAAGAACCTGCAAAAAATGATCGGAATCATAAAATTTTCTAAGAGGCCTACTATCATCAATTCTATCTGGATCGAAAATAGTATTTACATAAAAATTCAAAGACTTATCAGAAATTGATACGCCCTTTCCTCCAATATTTGGATCATGCTTAAATCTCCATTTCTCTGAAGGTTTAAGTTTCGCTTCCCTTGCATGAAGATGATCTAAAGCTTTTGTTACCCCACTAACCTCAGTTGATTGAGAATCATAATATAAACCGTCTACAGACAATAAGAATTGCCCCTCTCTGGCAATAGGAGGCCCAAATACAAGTCTAAATATTTCTTCTGGTTCTTCATCGGGATCAGTATCGATTTTAAATCCAGTCCCTGAAAGAATAGCAATATGCTTTCTATCAAACACGGGCTCCCTATTAGGATCTTTCTGCCGTAAAAGCATTTCATCCTCTATCCTACTTTGGAAATCATCCCACAAGTTGGCATTTACTCTTGCATGTCTTAGCAACCGCAACTGGTGACCAAATTTACTCTCTACCAAAGCTTCGTATTGCGCGTTCGTCAGATTAGCTTGTATATCAGTAGAATTAGTTCCTTTAAGTTTTTCACTATTGAAAAAGCCTTCTACGCAATCCTTAGCAGCCTTAACTTCATCAGCAATTGCTTTTCCTGATTTATACAATCCTGCTCCAAAATTAGCAATCCCCTGAACATACCCCGCAATCGCTCCTAAAACACCAAGCCCTCCTGCTATGGCTCCAAACGCTGAGTTTCTGCTTGTAAATTGAATTTCTCCGTTTGGAGTTATAGTTACACTTATCCCTAACCCGATGTTGAGATCAGTTAGATGTTCCTCTATCCAAGCTTCAACTTTCTCCTGCGCCTCCCGAGCAGCGTCATGCATACCAATCAATACTGGGAAAGGCAGGATAGCTAGAACATCTTCAGCTAGATCTGCCATGCAAGGAGGAGCCCCAAACCCATTAGATATAGATCTCATGAGATTAGTCCCCTGTGCTTGACTCGTAATCGCAGTTTCTACATCAAATTTTGGCATTGTTTATGGCACCTGTGGTATATAGAAGGATGGGAAGGGTATATATAAAGCAGGACCAATTATACCTGTAGCACCAGTCCCAAAAAGAGAAGAACCATACGGAGGTATGGGGGGGACTGCTGGCATAGTAGGGAATCCTGGGGAATTAAGTTGGATAGTAGATCCTCGCAAAGCACACACTCCTGGGGTAAATGCACCAATTCCTCTTGGGCCAGCAGTCATATTTATACCTTGAGCGGCTGTCATGTTTATACTTCCCGCTTTAGAATCAATATTAATATCCGCCATAGATTCAATATTAATTCCCAATGATCTAGAATAGATACGCACATCTCCGTTGGAGTCTACTTTGATGGTTCCAAAAGGAGCAGCTTGAGATATATAAATTGTTGGATATCTCAAACCCCCAGAAGTTCTTATAGGTAGGTCAGCAATTGTCCCTGTTTGGATATTAACATCCCCATATTGGCTACCAAGATTCACATGCCCAAAATTAAATGGATCAGTAACTCTGCCAGCATCAGCCATTGGGGGTAAAGATGTGTTTTCCGCAGTCCAATTTTTACCAGCAACAACCCTGTCCCTTATACTACCCCCCCAAGAAATATTTTGAATTGTATTCTCTGTTTCTATCTTTATACATCTAGCTCCAATTATGCCCCCTGGTCCATGCCCTATCGTAATACCATCAAAAATATCTTTAGTTAGCCCCCGATCAATGCCTAATTGAATACAATTAACTTTAGGACTATCATCCAAGCTAAGTCTCTTCTTTGCCCCAGACCTGAACTCTGCCTTTGTAACATACTTTGATCCATCTAATGGACGATCTTCTGTCATATGCAGTCTATGTCCTGCGGGATGCTTAAATAGCACCGTATTTGGCATTTTGTCTTTTCCATAAATTTTGTGGTGTGGACCTTCTGCCGACATATACTTTAAAGCATTTATATCACAGCTTGGTTTATATATTCTTGCGTGATCTTTATAATCTCCAGCGTTGTGTAAAATTGAATTTACATAATAAAATTGACCTTGAATTTCTTGAACAATTATCCTAGTTCCTTCAGCAGGCATTGCTATCATTGCTCCCTCATAATGGTGTGAGTAGGGGGAAGTATAAATAACAGGTATCAAAAGAAATTTATCCTCATCTGGAATATGGGGAACTAAACCGATATAATCTTCATCAGCCTCAGGCCAGCAATGAAGTACGCCTTTTCCTGCCGCTTCAGTGTTGTCCATGACAAACGCTATAAATGGGGGTAATTGTTCAGCCATAATGTTACCTCTCTACCCTCCCTGACCAGGGAGAAATAATTATCATCAAGTCCACCCGCCTGTAGTTTGCCTACATTGATTAGCTTTATCTATCGCATCTTGACCTGACTTATAATTCTTCTGTCTATTTGGTCTATCCTTATAATACTCAGCAAGATTTCTTTCTGCCTGTGAAGATGCTCTCCGTTGCGATGGTGTGCGGTCATCCCGGAAGGCTTGGCGGCGGCGTTCGGCCTGCGACATCGATTTCACCCACCGCCCAGGATTTCCGCTATGGGGATGGATGTAAGACCAGTTGTTCCCTGGGGGCTTGGGAGGCTTCCCCGTAGTATTCATAAGCTTTGTGAGCCTTGAAGTGCTGGCACCCCCAGCCCCAGCCCCAGGCCCAACCCCAACCCCAGGTGCAATAAAAGATGATGGTATACCTTGTGGCCCTATCTGGCTCATAGGCGGACCCCTTTCTGTTACTGCGTCCACAGCATCTTTTGCCTCAGGATCTAAAGTATCATCAACCATTATTTTCTGGCATCTGAAGTGTGATTCTATTTTATTATCACTTATTGTGTGTTCAAATCCCTGCATAACATAAAACCCAGAAAACCAAGCATTATAATACTGTGCTCGATCCCTAAGCCTCTTGTTAGTGTTTATTGATAGTTCATCTAAAAACGAAGATCCTTCTCCCCCTAAGACAGAAGGTTGTCTCCCTAAGAGAACAGCGGTGCTTCCTATATCACTTGGTTTAAATAAGTGAAACATAGGTAATGAGGTAAAATCAATACTCCATGCAAAATTATACATTTCTCCATATAATAGTTTTTGTAAATCAAAAGAATGCCTGCGTTTCTTATCATCAAAGTGCATAGTAAGGTTAGCCATCCCATGAGGTTCCATCCCTAGAAAAATAGCTTCAATTACTCTTACTTTAGCTTCCGTATTTAACTTTTGAAATTTATCTTTTGCCTCAGGACTTACTAAGCTTTTTTCTACAATAGGAAGCGATTCCTTAATAAGATTATCCCTCCAATTAGGCCCCGCCCTCTTGTATAAATACATATCTCTTTTCTTAGCTAATTCTACCTTTGCCTCATCATTATTAAGTATATTTATAGCTATCTCTTTTACTGGTATAGCAGCCCTGTCCTGAGAAAGAAGAGCTTGGCCTATAGGACTCGTTTTAGTCTTTTGTAGAAACCAAAAATACATATTATTTCTTGCTACTGAAAGATCTAAAACATTTGGATTTTTAACATTCATCCTAAAAACAGGAACTGGTTTACCGTCGATTTTGAAAACATCTGATTTTCCAGCCAAGATAGATTCCATAGTAGCATCTGAATTAGGATTTGATCCGTCCCAATAAGAAGAATAAGTTCGACCTTCTATTTCTTCTTTACCCCCATAATTTGCCAAAGACATATCTTCTTTAAAAGCTTCACTTTTATACACTGCCTTTTTTTTATCTATATCTACTTCAAATTTTAATGCCTCTGACGGATTAGTTCCCCATTTTATAATCTTCCTCGATAACTCTTTAGTGAGGTCTGCCAGGATCCCTTCTTCCTTAGCCCTCGCATCAGGCGACAAAAATTTAGGATCGGTTATAGTCCTGCGAAAACCCTCATTATTAGCCTCATCCTGCAACATCTGGAGACCCCCTTTCGAAAACTCCTTCTCTCCAGAAGCATACGACTTGAGACTCACTGCCTTCGCCTCTAGCCATGCAATATATTTTTTTTGCTCAAGAATTTCTTGTTTTCTCTTTTCTATATTTCCATCTAGAATCTTCCTTACCCCATCAGGAAAGGTCATACCTGGTCGTTTTCCTGGGGTCTGTAAAATACGTTTAATATGGTTTTCTGGCCCATATATGGCGGCAGGCTTTGTTGGATCCAAAATAAGATTATATTTTTTTAAAACTTTTAATGTAGGAGGATAATCTATTATTCGAAGAGCGAGTGGACCGTTATCCGTAAATTGTGCTTCAATTTTGTCTAAAGGATTCTTAAAAGGATATACTACTCTACCTCCTTTGAGTATGGGATTAATTGGAGCTTGCATAGTAAACCTAAACTGAGTCTGAGATAATTTATCCTTTCGCTCTTCCTGCCACTCCCGCAGTGCCTCAGTAGACATAGGACTAGCCGTCGATTTGGTAGTTATCCATCCAGACCCTTTAAATCTATCCGAGGCTGGTGACATCATATCTGTCCGATCCACTCCCACCCCTAGACCACGAAGTCCTCCTCCTGGTATAGCATACTTAGTTTTTGTCCACTTTGATCCATAGGATTCGATTTCGCTGCCTTCCCACCCAACATTTATACCAAATTTTCTAAAATCCGCGAAGATTCCAAATAAGGCATTTTTTTGATCAGTATCTACAAGATGGCCATCTGCGACAGCATATGGTGTCTCCCACGCCGTCCGATCCTTCCCCCCGCTTCCAGCCCAAGCCGCTAATGCAGTTAAAGCTCCTGCAAATCCGCCAACAGCACCACTCTCCCTAACAATATTTTCCCCAGCACTATGCTTAGTTTCGAGCGGAGGCAAAGAGACAACAGTATTTCCCTCTGCATCTACCATTTTTTCGATATATTTCTCTACTAATTCATTAAGAATTTCATTACATAAATTACGGGTAAATTTCATACCATTTAACTCTGGGAAAACTTCTGCAACATAGGTCATATTTGGAGGAGCGTTATATGGGCTTACGCCAGTCGCTTCCATTTGAAAGAAATTTGCCCCATGGGTTAATACCATATGGATTACTCTAGCTCCACGAGAATTAACATTTAATGAAATTTCAACTATTTTTGAGAGAATAGGCCCTGCCCAATCTGATCTTCTGTCCCCTAGTCCGTATGCCACATAAACAGTAGGAGCAACCCTTATATCATATTCTTGATCTACAAACGCTATGTAAGCCTCTTCGAAGTTTTTACCTGGATCAAGCATATCCATCTCTATCCTAATACCCCCCTCATCCCAACCTACTGAGTGCTTAAAAGATATTAGGTTTCCATTATGCTTATTGAATAAAAATGCATCATCATAGGATTTAGTATTGTTTTCAACTAAAGACACTCTTCCATTCCCCTTATCCATGAAATTTGCCATCTTCTTTTCATTAGAGGTTATAAAAACTGATGCTGTTGCGGGAAATTTCATAATTATAATTTGGGAAGTAGAACCCTATCACCTACGTTAAAATCCTCAAATGGATCTATAACATTATTAAAGAGCATAATTAACCACCAATATTCAGGAGTACGATAAAAAAGATCAGAAATTAGATCTGGCCTATGCTCATAACCCGCAGGAATATACACTACTTCGTAATCGTACAAAGCCATTAAGTTAGCAATAGTATTATCCGCTGTCTTCAATCCAACAGAAGTGGTAGTAGGCTTATCTTTATGGTTAAACTGCAATTTACCGAATAAATAATGACTTATATTACTCATAACATTAACCCACCAGGATCAGTAGTTCCATCTCGTATAACTGATTCCCACCCTGCAACATTGTCTCGCTTCACTAGCTGCCCTGCTCTATATGTTCCAAAATCTCCAGCCCTAAACTCCTCTAGATTTAAAGATACCAGGATTCTCCTACTTAATAAAGTTTGTAAATCCATTCCCGCCCTATCATCATAAGTAATCGAATAACCCTTACAGACACAAGGAATATCTCTATACAAAGGCCCATGAACCAACCTTACGACTGGAGGGCCTTGAGTCATATCTTCTTGATTATTCAGCACACTAGACCTAATAAGGTTGACCCACCAAGAAACAAAATTTACCATCTTTGTTAAGTTAAGAGAACTTTCAATATTAAAGTTATTTTTAGCTCTTTCAAA
>Ga0080013_1002286_pt1 | contig 22914 bp, 34 predicted proteins | sample ETNvirenome_6_85_FD_69236 | JGI IMG/M metagenome (GOLD analysis project Ga0080013, IMG submission 69236) | Marine viral communities from the Pacific Ocean - ETNP_6_85 (SPADES assembly) (version 2) | ecosystem: Environmental > Aquatic > Marine > Oceanic | place: Pacific Ocean | collected 2013-06-19 | reverse complement strand
CTTCACGTTTTGCGGGCTGGTTGTCTGGTGCTGGTGTCTAGGGTGGGTTGACGGATGGGGGTGGTGGTGGTAGTCTCTTTTGTGACAGGTGCCATCGGGTGCTTGCGGACAGAGTGGGAGCGGTACAGATGGAAGAGGAACGAGAGACAGTAAAGGGTGTTCTGATCACGGTCTGGGGTGATGCTGCTGTGATCGACATCGAACAGGGTAAGACGTTGGAGGCCATGCAGGTCTTGACGGCTGACGGCGGGTGTGTCACATGTGTCGGCAGCGTTGATCGCATCGACGGTGTGAATGTCGACCTGTGGCTGGACGACGAGGGCCTGCTGAAGGCTGGCGCTCAGGTGAACGAGTTGGCAACTGAGATGGCTGGGCAGCAGTTGGTTGGGAACGCGCTGGTGTTGGGTTCCAACGATGAGGGTGAGTGTGTGTCGGTGCCGCACGAGGTTGCGGTGCGTTTGCTTACTTCGGCCCGCAGTTGGCACGCCACCCAACCGACAAGCGAGCATGACGTATTCGCTGGGGCGATCAGTGTGGCTGAGGCTGCCAGCATGGCTGGTGAGTGGTGGCCGACAGGGGAGCAGCGGCTAGAGATGGCTCGGCATTGTGAGCCGTTGGCTGTGTCTGCACCTGTGGTGGTGCCATTGACGGATGAATCATTTTCACGGTGGCTGGAAACTGGGGAGGTGACGGCGTGAGTACCCTGCGGCTGACCCTGACCCGTCGGGATGAATACTGCTTGCGTTGCGATGGTCTGGCTCTGCGAACGTCGGACTACTGCCGCAGTTGCCGTGACGCTATCGAACGTGGTGACATTGGGGAGGTGGTGCCGAAGGTCTAGGTTCTAGGTTCGCTTGGCAGCGGGCACGCCATCGTCGCTGGGGCGGCTGGTGGTGTGCACGGTGTCCAGTTGGGCATCATCCGACAATGAAATGGGAGCGGTACAAATGAATCACAAGCAGGTACCTGTGAAGCAAGGCCCGAACTACCTAGAACTGGATGGCCGAAGCGGTGAGATAACAGCCAAGGCCCATGCAGGCAACGAGTGTGTGATGGTTATGGCCCACGGGAAAGACCCCAAGGAAAACTTTGAGAGGTGGGTGCAACTGACGCTCTTGCCAGAGGAAGCGATCCGAGTGGCTCACGAAATGCTGAATGCAGCAGAGCGGGCATCAGGGGAGGTGACGGCATGAATGAGGTAGAACCCCTTATCTCCTACGGTTACCCGCATGGGTCCAAGACCCTCACCGCAACCGATGACGGCAACTTCATCTACAAGCGGGGCGGCCGCTCCTTCACGCAGTCAGTTGTCCTCACCCCTTCAGAACTGATTGAGGCGATTGCCTTCTGGATCAGGGAGAACTCGCAATGAGTGAGGTAACTAGCGGTAAGAACCTGACCACCATCGTTCTGAACGAGGACGAGGTGGAGGCCCTGTCCACACTGTTGGCGAACGCCAACCAGACGGACTACGAGGCGAACTACGACTTGTGCGAGGCATTGGGATGACAACGATAACTGAGAGGGCCATGAATGAGAAAGGCGAGTTCACGACAGAGTGCGATGGGTGCGGCGACCCGCTGCGGATCGGGGTCGCAGGTTTCCTGTTTGACAGAAGCGGCCGACCTGAGTGCAACAACCCGCGAGCAGGTGGCGAGATGCATTGGCGCTATAGGGACGATGAGGTGACGGCATGAATGAGGTAACTGGCACTGTCATCCGCAACGTTGGATACGTTGTTGATCTTGGCGACGGTCGGTCCCTGACGTTCAGCATTACCGCCGAGGGCATCATTGTGGATGTGTGGGGACCTCATACGGCGGGGACTGAGGCGGGGACTGACAACGAGACAGGGATCAACGCTAGTCATCTTGGTACCGTCGGCATGATGTTCGATGAATGGGCCGACTGGGTGATGTCGGAGGCCAAGTGATGACGGCGAGATTGCTTCGCAACTCAACCGAAACGGGTAACCGTGAACACGCTGGGCACGAGGGTGCGACCGAGACTTTGTGCGGTCAGACCCCGATGAACGGAAGAATGAGCGGTTCCACCAGTTGGGACTCGCCAGTCCGCTCTTGGGAGTACGGACGCATCTGCAAGAAGTGTCAGCGGTTGGCTCCCGTCGAACGGCGGTCGATCTTCTCTAAGGAGGTGACGGCATGAATGGGCACCCGATAGAACTCAGTGACGAGGCAATCGCCATGATCGCTGAGGTATCCCGACAGACGGCCGTCAGGCAGGCCGAGATCAAAGCCGAGAGGGAAGCCAAGGCCGAAGCCGCCTACGCCCAACGCCGAGCCGAGTACGAGGCGATGACCCCCGACGAGAAGGCGGCGCACGACGAGGCCATGAAGCCGAAGCCGCCGTTGGAGGTGCGATTGCCTGCGGATGTCACCGACGAGATGATTGAGACAGCCGATGCGCTCGCCTATGAGGATGACCAAGGTCGCATCGACTGGGAGATGACCATCGACCGCATCGACGGGACCAGCGGCGACGATGGGGCCGAGTGGGACTTTGGCGATCTGCCCTACGACGATCCTGTGTTTGAGAAGATCAAGCGGGGCGTGCGCAAGATGAGGAGAGAAAACTGATGAATGGCTTTGTGGGGTGTGCGTGGATCGTCCTCGTAGGTGCCGTGTCGATGGGTGCCGCCGCTACCGACGGGCTGGTCGGCGTGGCGGTCGTGACCGTAGGCGCTGCTGCTGCGACTGCGGCATGGCTTTACGGCATACAGCCAGCCTTGACACGAATCCTGGGATTCGACTTGACAAGGGAGGTGGTTGTACGGCGTAAATGATTGGAAGGTTCAGCGGGCACACCATCGCCTATCCCTCCGACGGTGGTGGTGTGCACGGTGAGTCAATCCTGTCTCACCAATCAATCAATCAATGGGAGCAAAACGATGGAATCCGAAGATCAACAACACTGGACTTCTGACCAGTTCGACAACGAGGCCGAGGTTGCACAGTACGTGGCTAGGGAGATCGACAAGATGGGCGGCATTGAGGCAATGCCGCGCTGGTTCTACTTGGTCATGGTTGCCAATGAGCGCCACATCTTGGGTGTCTCACTCACTGGGTGTGACGGTGATGCTCCACCGTTTGTGACCGAGACAATGAAAAGAGCCAACGAGATCGTGTTGGAGATCATTGACGGTATGGAAGCCAGCGAGGTGGACGGGGCTTTGTTTCAGGTCACGGACATGAGCCGCCACGAAACCGAAGGTCCCATCCTCATGTTGGAGGCATCGGTGAGGACGGCGTTGATGACTCATTCATTGGTGCAGGGTGACCTGTGCCTGACTGCCTCCGAGGCTGACCTAGCGGTGCTGGAGAACGGTGTCCCCGATGAGTGGGTCGCCGAGTTCGGAGGCAACTGAGATGGACGCATGTAACTATTGCGGTGGGCACGCCATCGTGGGTGGTGTCGAATGCCCCGAGTGTGTCGGCTCTGGTATGGAGTCTTACCAATCATATTTGGAGCGGACGAATCAGCAGTCGGTGGTAGCGGTCTGCACGAACTGTGGCAGATCCGAGGAAGTCACCGTTGACCAGTCGGCGTACAACAAGTGGTCGCTGCGGCAGAACACTGTTCAGGCGTTGTTCCCTGACCTGTCCGACGATCAGCGCGAGGTGTTGATTGGTGAGCGAGGCGGCTTTTTCATTTGCTCTGTGTGCTGGCCCGAGATCATGGGTGATGACGATGAGTAATACATGCTTGCATTGTCTCGATGTAAAAAGAATAGTAGCCCGTAATCTTTGTAAGAACTGCTATGAGGATAAGGATATTAGATATCATTATCCAACTAAAGATGGCAGGGTTATGGATGGGACATTGAAGTGTTCTGTTAAAGATTGTAGTGAACCTCATAAGGCTAATACTTACTGTATCAACCATAACCATAAGTTTGATAAGTTTGGTGATCCTCTTGGAGAAGCAGAACACGAAACTAAGCGTAAGGAAAGACTTGCTAGGCAAAAGCAACTTAGTCTTGATGGACTGAGAGAGTGTTTTGATTGTAAGGAAGCATTGCCTTTCGATTCATTTACTAGCAACAAGGGCAACTATGATGGTTATGGTTTTTCCACTTATTGTAAGAGTTGTCAAAAGAAACGAAATGATGAATACAAAAAGAAGTTTCCTTGGATTATTCAATACAAAAGGTGGGCAAGGCGTATTGAGGAACAATACGGCATAACGCCAGATGATTATTATCGTATGTGGTCAGAGCAGGATGGTTGTTGTAAGATTTGTAAAGGATGGTTTAGAGGAAAGACAAATGGTGGAAGTGAATGTGTAACTTTCTGTGTTGACCATTGTCATAATACTGGTAAAGTCAGAGGCTTGTTGTGTAGAGATTGCAATACTGGTCTAGGACATTTCAAAGATAATACCAAAAGGCTTGAAGATGCCATTGATTATTTGAAGGAGGCAGCAGACGATGAGTAAATATGTGACGGCCGCTGCCGAGTATGCGCCGCCATCTACGGCTGCGCAACGTGCCCCCAGACCGCCCAGAACGCCCGCTGACGCGCTGCGGGACTACTTGGTGAACAGACCCCAGTGGATGCAGCGTGCTGCCTGTCGTGGGATGAGCATCGACACGTTCTATCTGGTCGAAGGTGATGGTGATCCTGTGGAGGCGAAAGCCACATGCGCGGTGTGCCCTGTTGTTGATGAATGCTTGGCGTATGCCGTGGATCGGCCTGAATCATTCGGCGTGTGGGGCGGGGTGGCACCGAAGAAACGGCGACCTCTCAGGGTCCCCATTCGTGCCGCCATTGATTCAGGAGATTGGGGGCTGGTCGCATGAACCCCGACGACCTGAAACACATCGTTGAGGCACGCAAGCAACTGGAGCAGGCAGGTAGACGTTGGCCTACCAGTGACCGTGACACGAACTGGACACCGACTATGGTGCAACAGGTGGCACACCAGCATCAGATTCGCAACGAGAACCTCATCCCACAGTTTTGGGATTGGGTTGATTCATTTGATGATGAGATCACACGGGCGCACGCTTTGGGTTGGTTAGCGGTGCAGGTCGATGGCCCATTGAGGTCCGAGATTCGCCGCCGCAGGTCAACCATCGTGCGGGACCTGCGGGAGCAGGGGTGGTCGTGGGGTGATCTGGCGAATGAGTTTGGGATCACTAAGCCGCGCGCACAGCAACTCGCTGACACCTGATTCGTAGGGGGCGGGTTGTACCGTCCTCTTTGATCTGGCGGTCAGTTTCTCCCATTCTAGGCCGCTGGAGACAACGGGCACGCACCTGCGGGTGTGTGCCCGTTGTTCGTGTTCGGGGTCGATAGGTGAGCAGGGGGCATCCACTACCTGATGGCTGTGGGGTGATAACATCGTTTCCAACAATGGATCATCGGGAAGGCTAGAGCGCCTAACCCTGACGGTCACTGCTGGGACTGGCAGGGTGCATAGGTCGTGAGTTCGATTCTCATCACCTCCACCGTGGTCGCTGGCGGTGGCGGGGTGTGCGCTGGTTTTCCTGATCTTTAGATGGGAGAGAACCAGTGCAGGAGCAGGATCAGGATTGGGCGGCGTTGGCGAATGAGTGGATTCGCCACTTGGACGAGGATCTGAACAGGCCGTGGAACACGGTTTATAAGACGTATCAGCCGAGGTTGTTGAAGTGGCTTGATTGGTGCGAGCGGTTCGACATTGATGTGGGTGATCCGTCGCCGTCTGATGTGTTGGCGTATGCGCGGCGGCATCGAATCAAGTGCGCTGGGTCACCGTCGGCTTCCACGATCAAGAATGATGTGTTGGCGTTGAAGTCGTGGTACAGGTGGCTGTACAACTTTGGGCATTCAAGGTCGAATCCTTTGCTGAAGGTTCCGACTCCGCAGGTTGCGAAGTGCCAGCCGAAGCCTGTGTCGGACGAGGTGTGGTGGGCGTGTTGGGATCGGGATTTGTTGGATCGGACACGGCTGTGGCTGGGGTGGTTGTATTGGTGTGGGCTGCGTCGGCAGGAGGCTGCTGATCTGCGGACGGGTGATCTATACAGGGGGTCGTCTGTTGAGGTGGTGCGCAAGGGCGGCGAGGTGGTTCAGTTGCCGTGGCTCAAGTTGGGTGAACTGATCACTACCTTGCAAGTGGAGAGGGGGTGGCCTCAGGCAGAAGCGGCGTTCGATGATTGGGTCAAGTTGGTCGAAGCGGCTAGGCGTTCAGGCCGAGAGTTTTTGTTGCCGTACAAGCCGTTGCCGTCGGGGAAGTTGAATGGCAACTATTTGAACAAGGAGTTGATTTGGGCGGGGGAGTATTCGATTACGCCTCACCGTTGCCGCCATTCGTTCATTACGAACATGGCGAAGTTGGGTGCAACGATTGATGAGATAGCGGAGTTGGTGGGGCATCGTTCGATTGAAACGACGCGCGGGTATTTGGATTCACGGTCGAATCTTGTCGAACGACTACTTGCGACCAAGTCATCGGTGGTGCACGATGGATGAGGTGAATCCTGAAACGCTTGGGCAAATGGTTGCGGTCGCCGTTCAGGAGCGTGGCTATCCTCCGATTTTGATTTCGTGGGACGTAGGGGTGCTACATGAGCGCCTGCTGCGTTTAGCAGAGGGCGAGTTTTATCCGTCGATGCGTAACCTTGAAGTCATTGAACGGTTGACGGGTGATTCCACCTTGAGTGAGCGGTGGGAAGCGAGTCTTGCGGCGCGCTCTGTTGCTGTTGATTGGGAGCGGCTTGCTGACCAGTTGGCTGAGCGTCGCGCCGTGCTGGGGCCGTTGGCGCGGCACCTTTGTACGTGGACGACGTTTATTTCAGAAAGGGTCCAGCATGCACTACAAGCCTGAGAATCTTGAGCGTTGCTACTTTGAAGAAATGCAACTTTCCCATGTGGAAGATATGATTCGTGCAGCCTATTTAGACATCGAGATGGCTGTGAATGGGCTGTTTGATGGCATGAATGTGTGTGATCGGTTCTTTATAAAGTGGGAACTTCACAGTCGGAAGGTTTTGTTTTGCGATCATCCTTCCTTGTCGAAAAGGGCCGAAGCGGGGGGAATGAACCTGCGGTCAGCGGTGGCTGAGGGCTACGAGATCGGGCAGCGTGGGTTGGATGCCTTGGAAGATTCGACTCGCCGATTGGAGAGGTCTGGCATTTCGGCGGGGATCACGCCGTGGTCTGCGACAGAGCCGTTGGCATACGTGTCTTTTGCTAAGCCGTCGGATCGCACAATCGGGCAGACGCAGGTCGCATCGTGGTGCGCAATCGTTGATGACGATGACGTTGAGTGCATAGATCGTCGGTTGAAGAAGTTTTGTGCTGCGCCAGCAGACAGGAACGGGTCTGCTAAGACCAGTGGCTATAGTGGAGAGTTGGATTCCATAAAGGCAGCCTTGGCTGCAATAGGCGATGTGATTGATTGTGCAGTAAATGATCTAGGAGAAGGGAGTTGCTGATATGGGAAAGACAACTGATCTAACCCCCGAGCAGATTGATGAGGCGGTGGTGCTGTACAGGGAAGGGCACAAGCAGCGGGTGATCACGGAGATGACTGGTCTGTCGCAGGGGCAGTTGTATTACCACTTGGAGAAGCGCGGTGTGATGCCGACTCGCCAGAAGCGGCCGCAGGTTGATGCCCGCAAGGTCATGGATCGGCTAGAGCGGCTGGAAGAAACGCTTGTTCGTGTGGAGCAGGCGTTGGAGGAATCAACAAAGCACCCCAACGGTGTGTGACTTCTGTCACAACCCCCTGATTGTTGCGGTACAAGCCTGCATGAAACTACACGGGACTCACTTGACATCCCGTTTTTGTGGCTGCGCATAATACCTAGGAGCCTCAGGACGAGGCACAGATCCCAGCCTCCAAAGGTCGGCTGGAATCAGCCCTAGGGCTTGGATGTACCGCTCAAGGTGGGCTTCTGCCCAAAACCGAACACAGACACAGGAACGAGAACCGACAGGTGAAACTCCCCGCAGAACTGGCTTTGCTGGTCGCAGCAAACGACGGCGTTCTGGATGTTTCCGTTCTCACCCACTACCACTCGCTGATCGAACGGGCCGAACGAGCCGAGCAGTCTCTGCGAGGTGGAGTGACGGCCCAAGAGTTAGTGGACGCAGCGGACGAATACAGGCTGTGGAGACAGGAAAGCCTGAGCGCCGAGGAATGGGGCCACACCCATTTGGCTGGCGGGTCTGCTGCTGTGCGCCGAGTCAAAGCCTTGAACATCGGCCTTGCGGCTGGTGTTTCGTTGGATGCGTTGACGCATCATTGCCTGTTCGGGGTGCCGTTGGAAACGCTGTTGCGTGATGCCACGGAGGGCAACGTCACGTTGCCTATTCAGGTGGCTGCCGTTAGAGAGATTGATGAAAGGCTGCTCACGGACCCTGTTGTGTCGTATGCGCACCTTGCCCGCGACTATGCGCATTGCAATGTAGCGGTCGATATGTCGTCGTGGGTGGAGCGGTGGGCGCGCCGTCGCAGCGCCGACGGCCCCGAACGGGATCGTGGTGTCACCGATCAGGGGCATACAGATGCTGACCGCGCTGTGCGAGATGAGGCAGTGGCACTGTGGGCTGACGAACGCCGCAACGCTTTACGTGAAGGCCGTCAACCCGTGAAGGCCACCGTGTGGAACGAACTGATTGATTCACGCGCTGCGAGATTGTCTGGTCACGGCGACGCTGCCGAGATAGTTGTAGACGGAGTGCATGTGCCGAAGATGCGGTTCTACCAGTGGCTCCACAGGGCCGATAAGGCAGGGTAGACAGTGAAGATTGATATTTCATTCAGACAATCAGACCTTGAGATGGCCGACAAGTGCCTTGAGGCGACGAGGCGCAGATACCGCGCCCCAATCATTGAGCCAACAACGTCTGACATGGCACGCGGGAACGCTGTTCATGCAGCGATTGAACTGGTTGGCAACGACATGCTGGTCCACGGGGAAGCGACCCCGATTGATATAGCCGACACGCAACTTGAAGAATGCATGGAGACAGAGTTCGCAGCCGTGGAGGTATGGCGAGATGACCGCTTCAAGGTCGAAGCCATTACCCGACTGAACTTTGAAGCATGGTATTGGGAGGTCCTCCCCAATCTGGAAGTACCCACCTCTGTTGAAGGTCAGTTCCGTGTACTGCTAGATGAAGATGAGGAACGTCGCATTTGGTTGACGGGAACAATGGATTGGGTTCAATCAGATCGAATCATTGATTGGAAGAACCCATCGAAGCCATACGCCCGATGGGAGAAACAACGCTGGGACAACCAATCAACGGTTTATTCCTACGCAGTCGCGTCTGAGACAGGCGACTGGTCGCCCAAGAAGTTCGACCTCTGCATGTTGTGCAACGGCGATGTCCACTGGGTTCACATCACCCGCGACGAAGCCGACTGGGCTGCCCTGAGAGACAAGTGCAGGGCATTGGCTGATCTGGTGGCCGCACCCTTGAAGGTGTGGCCGCAAGCATGGAACTCATGGTACTGCTCACCCAAGTGGTGCACGGCATGGGACACCTGCCGAGGCCAGTTCTACCCGAAGGGGGAGCCGTGGTAGGCCCCGAGGATCGCACCATTCACCAATTGCGGGAACGGTGGTTGCAAGCCCCAGATGACAACTGGGACGACGAGTACCCCGACGGGTTCGCTGACGACATGGACGCATCCGATGCCGCTTACGACAAGATGAAGGACGGGGACTGATGGCGCAGCCATACAACATGCGTCGGCTGTGGGAACGCAGACCCGATCTGTTCGGTCGATCCTACGACCACTACGAATATCGCGGCGACGACATCATCACGATGGGGCCTGTTGAAACAATCCGTCTTAGAGCGGCTGTACGGCTGTTGCTGAGAGTTGGGTTGGAGTCTCCATCAGAGACGACTCGCAAGGCCGTCACGGCATGGGCTGCCCGCAACCCCGCGATTGTGCGCCGCGCCCACGGCCACCCCATAGATCTGTCCGACAACCCCCACAAAGATTAGGAGATCCAATGACAGAGCAACAGCAGAGTGTTATCAACGTAACATTCGCCACCAAGTTGTCCACAGGCAACTACGAAAACGAGGAATACCGCCTCTCCATCTCGCAGGTCGTGGACCCGACCCTGAGCCAGCCTGAACTGGTACAGGAAGCCGAGGAACTGGGCCGCATGGTCAAGGCGCAGGCGTACACAGAGGCAGGCGTGGAGTGGTCACACGACGACGACGGTCGTGTAATGAGGTTGCTGAAAAGCAGCGTTCCCGAACCTACTGGTCGTCCGAAGGCCACAGCACCAGCGAAGGCTGCTGCGCCCCGTAGCGCACCCAGCCGACCATCCACACCGCCCCGCAAGGGACGCACCAACTCAGAAGCAACCGCGCTGTGGGTCCATCTGATTGAGGTCGATGACCCGAAGTCGGAGTATTTCGACAACCGTGACCGCATCGAGTCGGGTGCATGGTCCCCGAAGGCCCCGTACTTCAAGCACAAGAAAACAGACACGAAGTTGTTTTTCGGTGACTGCCCTGAGGACATTCGCAATCATTTCGTTGACGACTCAGGCGCAATCATTTACGACCATGTGGGGTCATTCGCCAACTAGGCGACCACCACCATGTCCGCTCAACTTTTGAGTGCGGAACAGATCAAGGGGCGGCTTCAGCCCTCCACATCGGATAACTCCCAGTCCGACGCTGGAGCCGCCCCCACTGTGCCGACAAAGCCAATGGAATACTTCACGCCGACCTCATCGGCCGTGGATGACTACGTGCACTATCTGAACAGTGACACAGCATTCCAAACAGGCTTCAAGCCAATCGACCTGTGCTTCCCATCAGGGCTGGATCGCGGGGACATGTTCCTACTGACAGGGCGTTCCCACCAAGGCAAGTCCACAGTCGCATACAACATGATGGTCCACAACCTGAAAAGGTCAGCGGACTTCACATGCGTGTTCTACAGCCCCGATGAGCCACGCGAACTTGTCGTGCAGAAACTTGCATGCATCGCAATGGGCCGCAACGCCGCCGACATGGAAGAAGCACTGCGCGAAGGATCCACAGCAGCGGAACGTGAACTCCGCAACGTCGCAGGTGGCCTATTGGACCGTGTGCTAATCAACGACCAATCATTGACGTTTGCATCCATGCTCAGAGGCATCCACGAAGCCGAACAATACTGGGGTCGCCCGCCATCGGCCTGTGTGCTGGACTTTCTGGAACTAATGGTTGGTGATGCCGACGCAAACGGTGTCGCAGGGAAAGCCCAATCAGCAAAGAGGTTCGCCAAGGACGCTGATGTACCGCTAATTGTGCTGCATCAGACGGGCCGAGGCGCAGGTGCCAGAGGTGGACCTGCTGGGATCCACGGTGGCAGATTCGGCGGCGAAGCCGAATCAGTTGCCGTGCTGGAGTGCTATCGCCCCAAGGATGCTGCAAACATTTCTGACCGCGAAAAAGCCACCTTAGAAAACGTGATTCAACTGAACTTGTGTAAAAACAAGCGCCCCCCATATCGGTGCCGTGATGCCGAAATGATTATGGATCCGAATTGCGGTCAGATCCGTGAACCCACAGTCGATGACTACGAGGACCGCGAATGGGGCAACTTCTAATGGCAGTGATCGCCATCGTTGCTGCTGCGGGGGTAGTAGCCGTGTACTGGATGGCGGCTGGATCGTTGGAATAATGACCCATCACGTCGTCATGTATAGCGGCGGGAAAGCCTCTTGGTTGACCGCTCATCGGGTCAAAGAACGCTTTGGTGACACCTCGCCCATCACGTTGCTATTTACAGACACAAAGACCGAAGATCGTGACCTTTACAGATTTTTAGAAGATGGTGCAGTGGCGCTGGATCTTCCACTGGTTCAGATCGCTGATGGCCGAGACATCTGGGAAGTGTTCAAGGACAACCGATTTATGGGGAACAACCGTGTCCCGTTGTGTTCCCGTATTTTGAAACAAGAAATATCAATGCGTTGGGTCAAGGAGCGATGTGACCCCGATCACACCGTCATCTACTTTGGTATTGATTGGACGGAAGGTCACCGTGCAGATCGCATCCCAAAACACTGGGAACCATACAAGGTGGAGTTTCCGCTGTTGTGGAAACCATACGCGGATCGTTTGGATGCCGACGACCTGTTGAAAGAAGCGGGGGTCAAACCTCCCCGCCTTTACGCCTTGGGCGCTCCGCACAATAACTGCGGTGGGTTGTGTGTCCGAGCGGGGCAAGCCCATTTCAACTGGGCACTCAAAGCCATCCCTGAGGTGTATGCAGAATGGGAAGCGAAGGAAGAAGAACTGCGCCAAGAACTCGGAGCGGATGTGTCGATTATGAAAGACACTCGGGGAGGTGTGAGTAAACCGCTGACGATGAAAGATTTTCGTGAGCGGGTCGCAGCCGAGAGGGGTGGACAGTTGGATCTGTTCGACTGGGGTGGCTGTGGTTGCATGTCCGAATACGAGGACAAATGATTACCGCACGGTTCGCTCAACTATTCGCAGGTGGCAGACTCGCCCGCGACCTAGACGGCGTATTCCGACCGTGGAAAATAGACGACCAACCCGTAGACGCAACAGGCTCATCGTTAGAAGCCGCCGTTGAACGGCACCTAGACGGAGCCGTCCCCATCGGCGTGTACCCGATTCGACCCACCGACACAGGCGACATGGTGCACTGGGGAGCCATCGACTGGGACATCGGCGACCACGATTCAATGATTCACGCCCTGAACGTGTCAGCCGTCCTACACGAACTGGAAATTCCATCGTGGATAGAACTCAGCCGATCCAAAGGCGTGCACCTATGGGTATTCATTGAAGATTGGATGCCAGCCGAGCAGATGCGCACAGCGATGCTGGCGGCTTGCCAGATCGTTGATGCACCCACCACCGAGGTGTATCCGAAACAAACCACAACGGATGGCGGGTGGGGCAACGGCCTCAGGTTGCCCTACCCGCGAGTACGCCCCGCTGGCCGTCAAGTAATGGTGACCCCAACGATGGGCGAATACCCGCTAGATGAGTTCGTCAACACCGCACTGGAGAATCTAGGCAGCGCCGAAGCACTCAGAGAAACAGCGAGGCGCTGGGTGCCACCCAAACCCCCCGAACCGCAACGACCAACACGGCAACGCCTGCAAAAGTCGCGCCACGACTCCGAACTAACAGGACTAGCAGCCCACATTTGGGACCACGGCCCCAAGGCAGTTCAACGCGGCGACAAAATTGTTTACGACCGATCCCAAATGCTGCACGCATTTGCGTGCGAATTATTCAGACAGGAGTACGACAACAACAGCATAGAAATCCTTGTAGCGGAACTGGACAATCGTCATGGAGGCAAGTTCACACACCGCGCAGACGGCGCACGAAGAATCCGTGACCTAGTGAGTCACGCCCGCGCCGTGTACAGCCAACCTCAACTGGGAGAGATGGATGCCAACACCCAGTGAAATCACATCGTGTAATCATTCGGCTCAAGCCGAAAGCGAAGCCGAGGCCACGGTTCTCTAAGCGCGGGCGGGCATACACGCCCGCCGCTGCCCACATCTTTGAGGATGCCGTACAACAGGCATGGATCGAATCAGGTGGACCGACATTCACTGGCCCCGTGTCCGTATCAGCGACCTTTCATAAAGACCGAATCAACGTGTACGTGAAGGAACTGGCTGACGACACAACCACCTCGTTGACAGGCGACATCGACAACTATTTCAAAAGTTTGCTCGACGGCCTTCAGGGCGAAGATGCAGCGTTCCCAAATGACCGTCAAGTAATGAAGATCACGGGGAGGAAAGCCTGATATGGCGTTCTCCGATCTGCCTTGGCCGACACGCATGGCGATGATGGGTGAAGAAGCCGAAACCAAGTTTGAGGAAACTCACGACGACTGGGTTCGGATGGGATTCAACCTGCCGCCGTGGGGTGCAGCATTCGCAACGCTGCCGTTGGCGTTGCGCAACATCCCCGACTACATGCAAATAGACAGGTTCGTTGAATGCCAAGGCATTGGCCGCAACGGGTTGAAAGTCAAAATAGAGAAACTGACCGCGCTCGCCTTCTGGCAAACGCTGTTACCTGTGCACCTGTTCATCTGGTCCCGCGACCGCGAACAATGGTGCACCATCCCCGTGGATGAGTTGATGCGCATCGCTGGGTCCGAGAAAGCATCGTTGGGAGCCTATTCGGAGGGGCGTAAGCCGTACCTCCGTTTCACCCCATCGGTGCTGCCGTGGCAGTAGGCAATTACTCATGGGGCGACCGCAACCCAGATCGCTTAGAGGTCTACGACAGGCGCACATCGGCATACGACCCCGCAGCCTTACATTGGGTCGCAGCACAAATGGACGCAGGGCGACCCGAGTTCGTCACCGACAACGGCGAATCAATACTGGGGGTTCTGATGGAGGAACCCCCCAACTCGTCCCACGCCGACGACTGGGAACGCAGGGAACGGCTGGAGTTCGCTATCCGTCTGGAACTAGATCGACTCCCAGACGACGACGCATGGGTCATCTACATGCTTTATTTCGTGCGGCTAAGTCTCAGATTCGTAGCGCGCTGCATGCACATACCCAAAACATCAATGGCGCGGCAACGCGATCAGATACTTACCCGACTGCGAAAGGCACTGGTGGAATACCCCGTGATACAAGAAATGATTGAACCAACACCGACACCGAAATCAGTCATCCCAATAGGGATGCCGTCACTGAGCGCCGTACAAAACTGGGAAGAAGGATCCGTATGGGCGTTCCGCGCCTTGCAGGAACTACGGGCACCCAACTTTGAACCCACCCTCGATGAACTAATGGCCGAAGCGAAAGACCTGTTCCCATCCACGCCATCGCTGGGGTGGTGGGCTGATCTGCTGGGATCAGCACTGCGGGAATCCAACGGCATCGTTGACCCAATGGAACTAATGACGCTGCTCAGCAACAAACAACACGACTACGGGTACGACAACATTGCAGCATTCGGCCACCAAGGCATCGTGATCCGCTGCAACGACAAACTCGCCCGCCTCAGAAACCTAAAGAGCAAAGAAGTTCCCGCCGTGGAACCCGTCGCAGACACCTACTACGACCTGTGCGGATACGCCGTCCTCGCAGGAATGCTGGAATGGGGGCTATTCATGCTGACCCAAAAGCCGCAGTAACCATGCCCCGCTACCTGTACCGCTGCCCCAACTGTGCCCTGCAATACATAACCCGTCGCATCATCGCAGATGCCGACAATGAAAGTTGCGTATCCTGTGGAACCCCAATGGACCGAATCTTCACACCGCCAGCAATCTCATTCAAGGGTGACGGTTGGGGTGGAACACACCCCAACTAATCAACGTCCAGTTCCGACGCTGCTTCCAACATCCCAAACAACGCAGCACACCGATCCATCACCCATTCAGCGGCAATAATGTTTCCAGCGTGCGCTTCATCCCACGCCGACAACAACGACGAAACCTCGTCGCTATTCATCGTGATCAGAAACCCGATGTTGTAATCATCCACCCATTTGATGTGAGTGCCGTCATGGAAATCAAAAGTTTCGCGGGCCTCCTCTAAAGAATCAGCGACCCACCGATTGATGTCCTCGCCCTGATCGTGCATGAATGTCGCCCAAGCGACATCCATATCTTGATCAGCCACGCCGAAACCCTAACGTTCGTTCAACCGCGCTCGGGCAAACGCCTTGATCGCCGCAATCATCGACGCTGAAGCCGCAACCATCGCCGCCTCCCAAGTTGACCAATCCGTCACGACCAGCACCGCCAACCCTGATTCAACAGCGGTCCACACCGCCCGCTCTAGTGCATCGTTCCAATCCATATCCATCTCCTATTTGCCGAAAGTTCGTGGTCGAAAAGCGCCATTGCCGTAACCCATCTCTCTGAGCAGCCCAGCCACCAGCGACGGCTCCTCCCTATCGGAAACCGTAGGTTCATCAACTTCAGGTACGGACTCATCAGAATCAGGCACAATCAACCTCCTATAGAGTTGACTGCACTGTCCCGATCAGGAAACAAACAAGGCATCCCACACCGCAGTACCAACAATGCCGTTGGAGCGCATATGCCACTGAGCGTTCTGGAACGCCTGAACACCCTGCTTGGTGCGACGGCCAAACACACCGTCGGCCTTCCCAACATCGAAACCCAAGTCGTTCAACCTTGCTTGTACCGCCATAACACACCATTTGTGGTTCTTGCGCCATCTACGCAACGGCTTCACAGCCACAAGTTTCCGCAACTCCCATAGAAACTCATGGAAACCTGTCCACCCAGACTGTCCACGTATACCAGAAACGCTCTCAGAGCCATTTACAGCCCCTCTGAGGGCCTCCAAGTCCAAACCACGGATCCAGTCCCGTAACGGACCCCCACAACAATCAGTGGCCTTGAAATCAGAATGCACCTTTAGCCACAAACCAACCCCGTACCGACGGAAAACCTCCGACAACAACACCCGCATCGCAGCCTGAGCATCCACAGGCCAATCAACATTGGAATCCCCCAGATAGGCAACAGCCACCGTTTTATCGTTCCAACCCTTAGTCGCACCGCCCTGATTCCAGCCACGACCCTCCCAGATGCGGCCATCGGCCGACACCAACCAGTTGTAAGCCAAACCACCAGCCCAACCACGCGTCACATGGTGATAACGGTCATGGGCAGCAATCATCCTGTCAGGCTCAATCTGAGAACCCGTCGTATGATGCACCACAATGCCTGCAACTTTCGACGGATCCAACGGACGCAACCTGTCACGCGAAACCAACCCGCCCCACGTTTCCCGAGACACAAACGACAAGAACCTTGCCGCATATGCATCGTTAGCCTCCATACCCACTAGATGTTCCTCAGTTCCGAATCAATCTTGTCACGCATCATCTCCGAGAAATCTTCATTGTTGCGGCGAATCTGATTCGCCTTCTCATGCCTAGTATTTAGCCGTACAGAAATCCCAAACACCTGAGACAACCATGTAGTCACAACCCGAGACTCGTAACGACTCTCATTCGGTGCCATCCTGCGGAACCTACCCAGAAACGGCATCATCTGATCCATGATGTAAATGTCGTGATCACGAATCTTCCACTCGCCCTTGGAGTTCTTTTTAGCCTTCCCCAACGCACCCAACGATTCCATCAAGAAAGGAATCTTGTCATACACAATCGGAGCCTGCTGAAACCTGCCCGTAAATGGAATGTCTGCAAATACCTGCTTTTTGGACCAAATCTCAATCGGGAGTTTTAGGGGTGGAGCCATCATTTCACCAATGGTTCGCATAGGCGACGTAGGTTCCTTCGTGATCTGCACCAAAGACCGCCACGGCATATCAGGCAACGTGTACACCTGATTGCCCTGAGCAGTGAACGGCAAGCGGACACCCCAGTTCTCAGCGAAATAATCAGGAACAACACCCTCGCCTTCAGAACCCAACTCCAACTCTTTCTTCGCTTGCAACAGACGGCTCCACGCCTGCGGCTTGCGACCCATTGATTCAACCAACACTGGGATCACGTTCTTCTGCCAACGCCAGAACGGAATGACGCGCCGAATGTGGCGCTCAGTCAACGTCAATGACTCAGGCGAGTAATCAAAGTGGTACTTCAGGATTGATTCAACAGCGTCATCCAACGTACCGCCCTTCTGCATCACATCCATCCCCAACGCCCCACGCAACATGAACTCAACCTGCTCGTTGACGTTGCGCAACTGATAGAACGGAATGAACTCACTGGAAGCAGGATTTATCCGTCCCAACTGCCTCCCACCCACCGAAACCATTTTCTGCAACGACTCCAACGACGTATCAATCTCGCCAGCAACCTGACCCGACCTAGCAACCCCCGACTGAACAATCTGGTCAAAAATGTCCCAATCCGCAGCATCAGCGTTACGGAACCTGTTGATACCAAACGTGCCCTTCAAGCGACGAGCCTTACCAGCCTCCCTTAGACGCTTAGCCCCAAGCAGCAAATCGCCATCGCCCTCCTTCAGCGCCAACTTGTACATACCCCACACCTTGGAATGCTGCCCCATCTCCACGCCAGCAATCTGGGTATTGATCCAAGACCCCCCAAGGAAGTTCCTCATGGAGAACCCGCCGGGGCTGGATACAGCCCCGGCTTTCCACCAGCCCATGAACTTGTCGTACTTGGAGAAAAAGTCTTTCATCGCCGACTCATCATTGACGCGGTACAACGACTGGAACACAGCGTTCATCAACTCAGCGTCCTCACGCTTCGACGCGACCATTTCATAACCCGACATGCCCCACGGCCTCGCCGATTCGCCGCCCCACGATTGCTTCGCCTGACCGCCCCACGTTTGATTTATCCGAGACGAATACATTTCCTGAAAGCCCCGCAACGCCCGCAAATCATTGAACTCTTTGACAGCCGCATGCGTATTGTCCAACGCCGACATGCGCTGAGTCAAAGAATCAGAATCCGTCGCCAAACGAATATCGGCCCGCATCTTCTGAATCTGCGCCTCAATGTCCAACACCTCAGCCCTAGCCGTATCCACCGACGCATCCACCGTTTGGCGAACCTTGAGCAACTCAGCGGCAGCCTCATACTCCCGTTGAGCCAACCGCTTATTTTCATTGATCGCGTTCTCAATCCCCAACTGGCCCTCAGGAACCCTACGAGTCACAGGCTTCGGCTCAGCCCTGAACGGCTGGTTCGGAACAACCTTACCAACCTTATTGACACGGAAAGGAACCCCAGTCGGCTGGAACGCCTCACCCTTCGGAGTGCCCGCCGTGCGAACAACCTTCGGAGCGTCGCCGTACCGCCCATCTCCCCTGAATGAATAAGGACGCTTACCGTCCGCACCCACAGGCCCCAGCATGGCCTCATCAAACACCCGCTGCGACTCAACAGCCTGAGCGCCAACCCTTACATTCTCAGCGGCCTCCTCAGACCCAATCAAAGCAGCCTTCGCCGCCTCAGCCTTAGCGACCGCCGTTTGCCCCTCACCGACCCGAGCCTTAGAAGCAGCCAACTCTTCTTCCTTGGCGGCACGCGCCTTGCGAGTCATGCCGCCACCAGACTTGGGGGTAGGTCGCCCCAACAACTCCTTATTTGCTGCCTTGAAGGAAGCGAGGCGCAGATCAAGGTCAGCCAACTCTTCGGCCATCTCGACAGCATCCTCGCTGTTGCGACCATACGCTTTCCGCACCTCCTGAAGCCGCTTGAACAATTCCTCACGATCATTTTTGAAAATATCTAGTTGATCCTTGGCAGCCTTGACTTGGGCTTTAGTGGCCTCAGGTGCCCCAGCCGCAAACCTGACACCCAACTCTCCCTCAAGGCGAGCCACCTGAGCCTGAGCCTCTTCCAACACCCCAGTGGCAGCCTCCAACGCCTCATCCACAGCAGCAACCGCCTCAGGATCCAACACCGTGCCCCGACCCACAGCCAAATCATCAATCTTTTGAACCAACTCAGCCTGCCGCGCAGCAATCGACCCTTGTTCCCCCTGAACAATTGCGCCCGCGTCACCGACCTTCGCCGTCAGTGCCTCGACCCTCTTCATCTTCCCAGACCAATCCTTGATCTGGGAGTTCGCAGCAGACGACGGATCATGCCCCCGCAACACACCGAGAATGTCCTGAAGTTGCTGTACAGAATCATCCAAACCAGCGGCAGTCGCCGTGCGAGCATTCAATGAACGAATAGCCGCCTCAACATCCTGAATCTGCTGAGTCAACGAAACAGTGATCCAATCACCAGTCCCCGTCGCCCCACCAGTCACCCGACTGTTCAACGCCTGCAACGTAGAAAACAACTCATCAATTGATGCCAAGGCGGTAGCGGCCTCGTCGGCCTCAGTCGTCAACGGTTGCAGCACCTCCGCGTACCGTGCCCCACCCTCCAAAATGGCATCACGGGCACCATCAGCCTGAGCAACCAACCCGCTGACCCGATCCTGAAGAATAGATACCTCAGCCAACAACGCCGCCTGCTGCTGCCCAGCATTATCAACACCTTCTTCAGCGGCCTGCGCCATCACCGCCGCCTTCGACTGGGCACTGCTCAAGTTGTTACTTGCTGACTTCAACGCCGATGTCAACCGAGCCAAACGGTCACCCATAAACACCGACGGATCCTTGAACAACACGCCACTATCAGCCAACTGATTCACCATGTGCATACGCCCAGCCTCATCAGCCATCGAACGCAAATACCGTGAACCAACCTTCAAAAAATCGCCCTCATACATATCGGTAAACACATCGACCCCGACCCGATTCCCACCAATAGCAATCATCTGCTGCCGAACCGACACACCCTCCCGAGCCGATGCCAACTGCACACCCATGAACTCATCCGTTACACCCGACGCACGAAACAAAGCATCAAACTGCTTCGCTTCCTCCTCAGTCAAATCAGCCAACGTGCGGCGAACCCCCGATGCCGACCGCTTCGTCTGCTCCTCGACAAACTCATTCAACTGCTGACGGAAATCCGTCACCGTCAAATAGGTGCGGCGATGCAACGGCGACTGCTTGCCACCCAACGGAATCCCACCACGGCCACTTTGACTATTGAACACCGACCAACGACCATCATCCGACAAGAACCTTGCCGCATACATATCGTCAGCAAACCCCTTGAGAACCTCCTCGCCCGCCAAATCATTGAACGTCTCACGGGCCAAATCCCAAAACGCACGGGACTTGCCATGCAACTCCTGAGCATCCTTGAACGACATCGACTTGAACACAGCAGGCAGATTCGGATTCAAAGCCACCCCAAATGGCCCAGACGGAACCAAAAACGGCATCTCAGAAGCCAACTGCAAATCCGTACCAGTGACCCCGAACCGCTTAGCCGTCAACACCACATCCTCAATCAAAGGCTCCAACTGAGTCTTGAACTGAGAAGAAACCCTGATACGACCATTGTTCGCCCGCCGCAACTCAATACCCGACAACACCATGTCAGGATTCTTAGAACTCAACAAAGCACGAATCGGTTGCTTCGTGTTCAAAGCAGCATCCAACGTCTTGATCATGCCGCGCTGGGTCGCCGCCCTAAGAGCGCGACCCGGCGCTGGCAACACCGCCTGAATCATTTTCGTGCCCCAAGGCAACACGCCATCCTTCGCAATGAAATCAGGAACCACACCCAAAAATCGCTTCGACTGCACAGGCATCTTGGAAGCACGCTGCGCAGCAACACGCACACCCTCCGACAAGCCACGGAACGTCGCCGTGTCCCCAGCGCGCAACAACCTCATAGCGTCAGCGACCTCATCAGCCGATGCCCCAACCTTGATTGCGCCAATCCACTCAGGCACCTGACGGGCACGACGCACATCCAACGCCTTCGTCAACTTGCCACCAGACAACACATTCAACGGCTTCTCAACCAAACCGCGCCCCACACGGCCCGTGCCAAATACCGTGGAACGCCACCCAACATCCAAACCAATCTCAGCCAACGCCTCAGCACCAGCAGCGGTACTAGCCCCCTTGGCCTGAGTGACCTTCACAGCCGCAGAAGTCAACTTAGAAGCCCGCTCAGTCAACTTCGCAGCCTCAGCCGTCTTACCAGAAGCACTCGCAGCCTTCGCAAGTTTGCGCAACTCCTCAGCCTTAGAAGTCAAAGCCAACGCAGTCTCACCACTCCGCGCCCCCCGCAAAGCCAACGACGCAGGAGCCAAATACGTCAACGGATCCAACGCCACATCACCCACAAAACCAATAGCGGCATCCAACCAGCCGTTACCAGTCTTTAGATCCCAATCCTCAAGCACCTCCCCGAACATCATGTTGTCGGCAGTCTGATCCCACCAATCAGAAGCCGAGAAGCCCTCCCCCTGAAACATGTCCGTCAACTCTTTGACACCAGACACAATCGCCGCACGCGGAGTATCAATGATTTCAATGGCTTTACCCAACGGACCCAGAAACCCGCCATCGGGTTTCGGGGCAGGCGGTGCCACAGGATCAAGAATGTTTGGCTGTACAGCAGCGGCCATAGCCGCCAAATTGATTGGGGGAGCCGAGTTCGGTGCTGCACCGCCGCGACGCACGCCATCTTTGGAGATGGCTGCGACGAACTCTGAACGAGATCGCGGAGCCATCCGCTAACCTAGCGCAAGGAATTCTTTGAGAGCCATCGGATCGGTTGCCTTATCAATCGGCATCATAATCTGTTGCCCTTCAAACATCATCGGAACCAGATTCAAAGGCTGGCTATTGGCAATATCCTGCTGCCAATTCAAGTAATCCTTCGGCGTTAGGAAGTACTTTTCACCATTTGCCAACTCTACGGGAACCATGTTCTCGGTAGACGACCCAGACTGTGACCCATACAACGTGCCGAACAGCGACGGCAACAACCCAGTCTCACCAAAGCCCTGAGCGACCCCCTCATTCAACCCCATGTAATTGCCAACCGACCCGTAGAAACCAGCCTGACGAGCCAACTCGGCTTGACGCTGAGCCTCAGCATCGGCCTTAGCATCAGCCTCCTGACGCATTTGAATCAACTGCGCATAATTCTGTGCACCCAGACTGCCACCCATAGGATTGATCTGCTGCCCCGTCACAGGATCAAACGCCCCAACCTGCGACCGCAAATCCTGACCAGCACTGAAACGGCTATTAGCCAACGTGTTCTCAAGTTCCTGCTGCTGACCCAACACACCCTCAGACAACCCCTGAAGGCCAGCCTGCTCCGCAGCATCATTCTGACGATTCGCATCCCACAAATAATCAGCCAACGCCATAGCCGCCTGCTGATATGTGCCCTGAAGGTTCATGCCGCGATCCACGGCAGCATGCTCATTAGCGACACGGAACCTGTCCGTCAACGCCTGCTGAGAACCAGCCTGCGAATCCAACAATGCCCCACCCAACGAACCCGCAGCATCCAACTCAGGAGCCGACGTAATCCCCAAAGCCGCCAACGCAGCCTCAGC
>Ga0080013_1002285_pt1 | contig 22930 bp, 26 predicted proteins | sample ETNvirenome_6_85_FD_69236 | JGI IMG/M metagenome (GOLD analysis project Ga0080013, IMG submission 69236) | Marine viral communities from the Pacific Ocean - ETNP_6_85 (SPADES assembly) (version 2) | ecosystem: Environmental > Aquatic > Marine > Oceanic | place: Pacific Ocean | collected 2013-06-19 | reverse complement strand
TGCTCTCGTTTTAGTTCAGCTATCTTCTCTTCATTTCTACTGACATTGATATACTCATTGTCGTTTTGTTTGATAAGGGCTTTACCAACTGTTCCTGTACCACCTGTTATTAATATTTTCATTAATACTCCTTGTTTATCAATATATTTAATTTTCCAAAAAACTCTTTATCTTTCTGAATCATAAATTTATTTAGTTCTTTTGATTTAGCTTTGTATTCTTCGTGGTTATTATTTATAGCAACTACCATATCACTTAACTCATCGTCTGATGAAACGAAGTTCAAATATTTTTCTGCCCCATACCAATCAATCGTATCATAATTATAAGTTATAATAGGACATTCACAAACCGACATTTCCGTATATCGATTATTTATCATACCATGCTCTCGTTGTCCTTTTGCTATGATTCCAATAGCACATTTTGCAGATGAATATAATCTCCCAATATCTAATGGTGGTAACAATCCTCGCCAATGGGTAAATTTTCCCCACCCATTACCATACACATCAAATTCAAATGGTTGTTCCTTAAAGAATATTTCTCGTTCCAAATTATATTGAGAATCTGTCAATCGATTAAATCCCATTCCTAAAAATACACAGTTATGATTATATTTTTCATCAAATTGTTTTTCTTCTTCTTTGATAGCAGAATGATAATATTGATAATGTTCCGAAACTATTCCATTTTTTTTAAATTTTTCAAACATGATTTTCGAACCTGTAAATATTTTATCATACCATTTTCCTTTATAATCAAGAATTGCATCATAATCTATCAACACTCCACCAGAAGCATGTAATAATATTCGTTGGCATTTTAGTTGCTCTATTATCTTAAATGTTTCTTTATCTAACATCTCATAATATACTAAATCAAAATCCATATCAAGAATTTGTTGTACATATTCTTGTGTAGCAAGATTACCATTTAATTGTTCTAATGCATATACTTCATGTCCTTCAGATTGAAGTTTATCTGCAACTGCTACATTTAGTTTATAGTTACCCATTGGCCAAGGTTGATGAAACACTAATACTCTCATATTGCCAACACCATTTTCATATCATACGGTTTATATATACCTATATCATAATTTGGATTTATATCTAATATCAATCTCTTTACCTTATCAAAGGTAATTTCACTATAATCACATATCATATTACTGTTAGAATCATACTGTTTTTGACCAAACAAATGAGCATCATCTATTCCTATAATATGATTTTTAACATGATGTTTGGCTATTATACTTAATTCTTTTATCAATGGAACATCATCATCACCTCGGCTATACTTTGATGCTCCAGCATGTGCATCTAACCAAAAACAAACAGGTTCATCTAATTCCGATAATAGACTCTTTAACATCTCCGATGAGTCTCCACATATTAACTTTAACTTATCATCAAAGTAGTATTCACTCCCACTAAAAAATTCATCCTTTTCATCCGTATGAAAATCGAACTCTGATAAATCACCATTGTGTTCCATAAACAACTTATATCTTTTAGATGCTACCTTACATATTTCTTCACCAAGTTCTATTGTATATAACTTATCAAAAGGATTGAAGTTACCATTTGTCTCTAACATTCTATGTGGAACACCACCCATATAAGTACCAGTTTCAACAAATACTTTAGGTAAAGTTACATCATGGTCATGACAAAGTGATTGGTAGATTTCCGGTAAAATATATCCCATTTATGTAACACCATTTAAAAATTTATTTTCATCATCATAATTCTGAACCCAATTCTGCAGTTTAGTTGCCGTTAAATCAGTTGCAGATGATTGATAAACCTTATACTTATTCATTAATAAAAAGAATATAACATGTCTCAAATGTTCAGAATTAAATCCTTGCCAACCATCCCAATGAGTAAATTCAAATTTTATATTAAGTATATTATATTTATCCCAATTGATATTTGAAACTATCCCCTTATCACACCCCTCCACATCAATGAATAAATAATCAATAAGAGTCAATCCATAATTTTCAAATATATCATTAATTGAAAAGTTCTTTACCTTTACAGCATCAAAACCATTTTTTGCATCAGATATAGTAGGGAAATCTGAAAAGATACTACTATGTGATGAATGTATATCACCGGTAGGAATATTTAATTCGATTTCATCTAACTTAGAATCACTAATAGCACAATTTATGTATTCAAATTTCACATCCCAATCAACATTTTTATCTCTAAAAAAATCATCTTGATTTTCTCTACACTTCTCCAAAGCGGACACGTTGGCATCAATAAAAATACAAGTATTTATTTTATTATTATGTATTAATTTAAATATATATTCATCACCAACACAACAACCTATTTGTATCAAACAACTCATGACAATAATTTTATATCATTTGCAACCATTTTCGAAACCATTTGTCCAAATGATGTTTTAGGCATCCACCTTAATTTTTCTTTGGCTTTTGTAGAATCACCACGTAATACATCAACTTCAGCCGGTCTCATGAATCTTGGATCTTGTTTTATATACTTACCCCAGTCTGTAATTCCTATATGTTGAAAAGAATAATCTAAGAACTCCCTAATCGTATGAGCCTTACCGGTTGCTACAACGTAATCATCTGGATTATCTTGTTGTAACATCAACCACATAGCCTCAACATAATCAGGAGCATATCCCCAATCTCTTTTCACATCTAAGTTACCCAAAGTAATGTAATCTTCTAATCCCAAATGAATCCTAGCTACACCATCTGTAATCTTCCTTGTAACAAATTCTTTACCCCTACGTTCAGATTCGTGGTTAAATAATAATCCACATACATTAAACATATCATATGATTCACGATAATTTATTGTAATCCAATGTGCATATAATTTAGCCACACCATACGGGCTTCTTGGATGAAATTTAGTATCTTCATTAGCTAAATCTTCCATTTTACCAAACATTTCTGATGTAGAAGCTTGGTAGAATCTAACATGTCTACCATAGATTCGTATAGCTTCTAACATTCTCAAAACTCCCGCTCCTGTGGTAACAGCAGATTGTTCTGGAGTATTCCAACTCTCTCCAACAAATGATTGAGCTGCCAAGTTATATACCTCATCTGGCTCTGCTTCTTGAACTACCCTATTTAAAGAACCCTGGTCGGTTAAATCTCCCATAAGAAAATTTATCTTACCTTCAAGATGAGATGTGTTAACTCTATTTTTAGTAGAGCATCTTCTCTCCATACCAAAAACTTCATAACCTTTTTCTAATAGGAAATCAGCTAAATGACTTCCATCCATTCCTGTTATTCCAGTTATTAATGCTTTTTTCATTTTATTCTTTCTCCATTATATTTTTAAAATCTTCATATGTATTAAATCTATTTTGGGATTTACCAAATACAGATAAATTTACATTAGCTAAATGTTTCAAATTCTCATACCAACCACCTCTTTGGTTTGGTCCTTTTTCTTGTGTACATATTCTATCACCTTCCATTTGTAAACAATATCTTCTTTTCTTTGGGTGATTTCTATTATGAACTTTCAAAATATTTTTTACTGTAAACTGTACATATGCTTCTCCCATTATCTGTCTACAGCTATACATCATACTCGTATCATCAACAGCGTGGCCTAAAATGCATCTTGGTACATTTACTCCATTCTTTAACAAATCAGAACTCAGTACCAAAATAGATCCATCAAATTGAGGTTGTCTTAATATACGTAAATCCATTTCATCACATCTCTGATTTATCTCATTCATCTCATCAATAGACATTGAATATCTGATACTGTGTGGTTCTGTAAATGCTTTTTCGTTTCTTGTACCATCCGGTAACTCAGTTTCATAATATTGTTTATCAGTAAACTCAGTATGTTCTAGAACCTTCCATGAATTATCCCACATTTTTCTCAAAGCAAAAGTGACTACATACCTATGTATATTATTTTCAATACCATAACCTTTAATTACTTCTAATGTACTAAAAGCTTCTTTTGGTAATAATGCGTCTGACTCACCCCATATTACGTAATCATTGTCAACACAACCATAGTAATTCAAATCTCTTCTGTAGTCAACCATAGTTATCGGGTTATCATTGTCTTCATATATTTTATATGTAACATTACAACCAGTATCTTTAAGTGAGTTAACTAAAAATATAAACTTTTCAATTAGTTTTTCTTTAGATATTTCCTCTATATTTATCTTTTCAAAATATTCTGAAATATTATAGAATAAATCTACTGTAATATTTTTCTTGTTATCCACCGTTTCAACGGCATTGATAATACTCTGTACGTGTTCTTTAACCATATCAATTTCATAGAACATTATATGTGTTCCAATTATATATTTATTTTCTAGTTTCATCTTAACTCTCATATAAGTAATTATAAGTTGCTTCCATCCACGCTCTAGGGTGTGGTTTTACGCCACAATTGAAATGATATATCCAACCATGTCTAGTATGTAACATATCATTACCAAGAACTTCAAATCTATTCATATCTTGCATATTAAATTCATATGGTAATATCTTTAAATCAATATTATGTTCCCTTAATAAAAAATTCATTGGTGTCTGGTCAGTACCATTAAATAATTTATTTTGTATTTCAAGTAAATTATCTTTATTATTCCAATAAAACTGAACAACTGATTTCAAAAACTCTTTATGTTTTCTATTAAAAATCTGAAATCCACCATTTATATATTCATAATATGGAAACATCTTCCCATTAAAAAAGTAATGACTATAATTTTCTATACTTCTAAGTACCCAATCATAACTACCATAATTATGTACCCCAACGTATTTATGTTCAGTCAAATCAAAAAAATTAGGACAATTTGGATGTACTAATGTATCTGCATCTACCATTAACACTTGGTCATACTCCACCTTATCATTTTCTAACATTTCTAAAACATGGTATCTCTGCCATGTTATTTTCATCTCATCATAATCATAAATCAAGTCTTGCATTACTACTAATTTACAATTATTTATATCACACCAATACTTCCAACTTTCTACTGATAAGTCGTATGCAACTTCACGTATACGTTTTTCATCCGTTCCTTTAACTTTTGGTATGAATACTATATTTTTCATTTGTATTGCCCCTTTACAGCATCCCAAGTTTGTTTCATCAAATTATATCTATCACCTCTCTGTGGAAAACCACTATATTTCCAAATGTATCCATATTTAATAAAAAATGGTGTTTTATCTACATTAAGTTGCCAGTTGTGTCCAAACCAATCAAATCTAGATAAATGAGACAACATATAACTTGCTGGTATATCCATTACCACATCTACATTTTCAATTTGAAGTAAATAATTATATACTGGTTGGTCTGTACCTCTTTTTACTTTATTATTCTGTAAATCCATTATCTCATCGTAGTGTTTATTATAAAACTTTTCTAACTTTGTCAAGAATTTTTTATGTTCAATATCAAATACTTGAAATCCACAATCTATATATCTATTTAGTTTAAAATCATAACCACCAAAAAAGTTATTATAACCATCTACTCCTTCTGTAATCCATCTAAGATTTTCCAAACTTCTAAAACAAGATAACTTACCATTTGGTGTGTGCTCAAAAAAGTCTGGTGCATCCCATCTAATCATAGTACTTCCATCTACCACCGCTATCTTATCATAATCTATTCCATCTTCATCTAATTGATTAAATACATCAAACCATCTTTGCCAAGTTGGTTTGTGGTCTACATGCTCTGAATTTGATGGCGTATCATATATAAAAAGTTCTACGCCATTCTTTTCACACCAATATTTCCAAGTATTCACGGAATACTCAAAATACTTAAAACCACCATGCTTATTGTGAAGATATTCATGTTGACTTTTTACACAAATTATAAATACAACGTTCTTTTTCATTCATTTATCTCTAAATAATCACCAACCACTTTAATCCATCTTTCATAAAGTTCTGGTTCTCTCGCAGAACCTCTTCCGTAATGATACAAAAATGGTATATCATTAATGAATATTTGTTCTCCATTTACTAAATTTAAAATATGTCTAGCTCGTAAAGACGTATCTCCATGTGTAGATGAGTTTTCACAAATGTAAAAAGGTAAATTATTGTTCTGAGCAAAATGAGTTACATTTCCTGTAGTATCTCCAATAGAACAATCAGGAATTAAACCAACATCATCAAACTTCTTTCTTTCATAAATAAAAAATTGATCCCTAGCTATATTTAAATCACCTCTCCACATAGCCGAAACAAAAAAATGATTTTCAGTTAATGGTATTATATGTTCTGTCCATTTATTTAAGAAAACAACATCATAATCTAATAAACAAACATATTTTCCATTACTATTTTCTATTCCAGTTTCATAAGCTGCACTTTTATAAAAACTTGGTTTTCCTACCATTCTACCATCTACAGAACATGGAGCAAAACCATCTCTATCATCATCTTTATTTTTTGATTCAACTATAAAAATATTTTCATATTTTTTATAATAATTTTCTAATTCCTTGAAAAATTGTTCTTCTTTTTCATTCCTAACATCCGTCACTATATAAATTTTATATGAATATGTTGTGTACTTATCAATACTATATGTTAACAAATTTAAATACCCTAAACGACCCACAGCCGTTATTATCATATCTATATTATCATTATATTTCTTCAAGTTTTATAACCTCTAAATTTTCTTTATTATCCGTATAATCACCGCAAGTTATAACAGTAAATTTAATTTCTTTTTTTCTGTCAATAATTCTAGTCAACGATTCTTTCATTCGTACACTACTCTCTGGTCCACCTGGCCCACCATCAGCTAAATACCCCACATCATAAAAATCCATACCTATAATATAAACTTCTTTAGGATTAAAGTCAAGTACTGAATATCCTATCGCAGCATTTCCTGAACTCGGGTAATGATGTGGATATCTTTCTTGATAATTATCCATATATTCAATGTGATGATCTCCGAGCCAACCAGCTGGAATAGGATTTTCTCCCCCACAAAAATAAAACTCATCATCAATAAATTTATAAAACCTATTATTACCATCATTAAAATCATGTGGATTTTTCATATGAACTGTATATGGTTGTACCACTTTTTGTATATTATATTTACTGTAATGTTTTTGGCGTATCATTTCATCCGGTTCTCCTGGAACTCTACTGAGTATTTGATGAATTAATTTACCCATAAAATATGAACCTATCTCCTCAATTTCAAGTTCATCGCCAAATCTATTAACTAAAATGTATAAATCTATATCGTCTGGTAAAAATTCAATTCCACCCAATGATTTTCCTCTACATACAACAGCTATTTTATTCATTTTCTTCTCACTAATATTCCGAACTCATAAAAATACAAATAATCTATATTTGTACCCAAAAAGCAATTGATTGCATGTTCTGGATTCTCAACAATAGGTTCTCTATCATTAAAACTTGTATTTAATAAAATTGGAACTCCCGTTTTCTCTTGAAACTTTTTAATAAAGTTATAATACCACTTATTATCATTTTTTGTTACTGTTTGTAATCTAGCAGTTCCATCATGATGAACTACTGCTGGCACCTTAAATATAGATTCATTTTTAAATTTTATAACTGCATTCATATAAGGGCTATTAACATCTTTTTCAAACCAATTCTTAACTTCTTCTCTTAAAATAGATGGAGCAAATGGTCTGAACCATTGACGATGTTTAACTTTTTCATTAATAGTTTCCTTCATGTTAGGACTTCTTGGATCTGCTAATATACTTCTATTACCAAGAGCTCTACGACCTGATTCTGAACCACCGCCAAATACCGATACTATCTTTTGATTTTCCAATAAATTTACAACTTGATTATCATCGGCTTCTGTCACTTCAATTTCATCATCACGCGCTTTTAAAACGTTAACTACATCATCTTTTGAATAAAGTTCACCGAGATAAGGCGAAAGATTATCTTTCCATTTTACTCTAGATTTACCTAATACATGATGATATACATACTGACAAGCACCTATTGGTATCCCCCCATCATGAGGAGTGACAGTTACATAAATATCTTTAAAATCAAACCAATCAAATAACTTACCAACAACAACTGAATTTAAAGACACACCACCAGCCAAAGATAAATATTCTGGTGATTCTCCAGTAGAATTTTTATATAGTTTTATTCCTCGTTCAACTTTATTTCTTATAACAGTTTCCGTCCAAAACTGTAAACTAGCTGCTACATCAAATCTGGCCTTCTCCACATCTGATTCTGACATACCCTTAAATTCATCAGTTATTTTTTGCCAAGTACCCCATATATCTCTATTCATTCTATCTATGTATGTATTTTTATCCCCAAATGCTGCCATAGCCATGACAGTTCCAGCAGAATGACCATATGGATATCCAACAGATAATCCAAATGCATTTTTTGTATACCTAGTCCAAACTTGCCCTATAGATTCCCAATGATGTTGACCAAAACCCATATCCATTGGATAAATTTTATTACCTGCACCATACCAAATTGTATTAAATGTCGGCTTACCTACAGGCACCTCTTTACTACTTTCTTCTCTACCACCACCATCCATAGTTATTATTAAAGATTTATCAAAATTACTAGAAAAGAATGCATTGGCAGCATGACATTTATGATGACCTACTTGTAATATCTCTTTATCTGGATAAGCTAATAAAGATTGAACCTCTGGTGTTGTAAAATGTTTTGTTAAATCTGGTGATTTTCTACCTATACGTTCTGGATAAGAATCCTTCCATTCCTCTTTATGACTAAATATATTTTTTGCACCTGCTGCACCTGCTACAACAAAATAATCTATATCATCTATATTTTTTACTATGTCCAACAACATACCATAAGAATCACCTTCAGGTTCCTTCAATCTTAGATATCTCTCATATTCAGCATGTATTATGGGAATACCATCTTCAAGGATACAAAAAGAACAATCGTGGCCATTAAAAAATCCTGATATTTTCATTATATATTCTCTCCCCAATGTGGTATAACCCATACAGTATTAATATCTTCTTCTAAACACGCGATAAGTGTATCCTTAAATTCAAATACATTATATTCACTATTTATATCCATTAACAATTTTTTTAATTTTTCTATATCAACTTTACCCCAACAAGGATCTGAAGTATCTCCCATTCTACGTACATCATCTATTAATATTATATGATTTTTTATTGAACTATTCTTTATTGATTCTAATTCTTCATATAACGGATTTGGTCCAGTATCGTCAATATCCCCATGTGCATCTAAAAATATAAAACAAGGTTCATTTAAACTATTTAATATTTCATGTAATTTTACTCTAGAATCACCGAAATGTAATTTAACTTTAGAATTATTCTTATATTTTTCAACACCTGTATCATAATAAGGTTTAGATAATTCAATTGAATGTACCTCATTAAAATGATTTACTGCCCAATCGACACCACCACCTCTATATAAACCAGTTTCGATATATATATTTTTGGTTTTTTTTATTTTTTCAAATATTTCTTTACTTCCTAAATTTCCATAATTATATTCCATAATATTCCTCACCTATCAATAGCACCATCAATATGTGCCTGTATTGTTATATCGTCCTTTGGTATAGCGCATACCATATCACCCATATCTCTAATAAATTCACTTTTTTGTTCAAATTCTCCTGGAGTTTTAGAAACATATTTTTTTATATGATTTTCCAATACTTCTGACAAAATATCTTTATCATGAATAGCTGAACTTGAAAATACTCCAGTTGGTGAATTTTTAGCTAAATAAAGATAAACACTATCTCCTTCAACGTAACCATTGTTTTCATTAACAAATTGAGATGGTGGTAAGTATTTTTTAATCTTAGCTAAAAACACATGCTTAACATCATTATCAATACATTCTTGAACCATGTTCTTCCAAAACTTCCTTCTGGTATCTAAACTAATTTTAGTCAATCTATCATCATCAAAAGTTAATATATGACTTCCAAATCTAGCTGCAGAATCAGCGTTAAGACTATAATCGTAAACATAATCTTCCAATAAATAAAATACGTATTTCGTATTACATTTTTGAACTAAATCTAATGTTGTTTTTGCCCAATCTTTACTCAAGTCACAATTAAAAAATAAATGTTCTTTTTTTATATTATGTTCAAATAAAGCCCTAACTTCATTCTGATTTATATCTGTATTATAGTTGATTAAAAAATCACATTTATCAAATATAAAAGATAAACTCTTGATTTGATTTCTCAATACACTTAACCTTTTTTCATTTGTACAAATAAAATTACTTAAAACACTAATACTATTATTCATTAATAACCTCGTTTACAATATTTACAATACAATCAATCTCAGATTTTTTAAGACTTGGGTGATTTGGTACATAAAGACCAAACCTATCTACCTTTGAAACATTCGGTAAAGTTAAGCTGCCATACTCTTTTATATAAAATGGTTGATTTCCCATTGAACCACATATCATAGGTCTACATTCAATATTATTTTCCAATAAACATTTAACTATTTCATTTCTCTTCGGATGAATAATTGGATAAGCAAAATTAGAAACGAATCTATCTTCATAAATTTTCATTTTCCAATAATCATTTGATATATTTGAATTATATATATCAAAAATTTTATTTCTCTTTATTATATTATCGTCAAGCTTTTTTATTTGATTTATTCCAATGAAAGCATGTAAATCCGTTGGTCTAAAATTAAATCCAGGATAATAAAATGTATATAAAGCATTAAAGTCGTCTACATTCCACTTCCTTCTTAATTTATTTTTAAAATCATCACTCATGTCTCTATCCCAACCATGACTTCTTAATGCTTTTAAAATATTCATCAATTTTTTATCATTAGTGGATACAATACCACCCTCAATAGTAGATAAATGATGACCAAAATATGTAGAAAATATGGACATCAATCCAAAAGTTCCTAATTTTTTACCTTTATAACTAGAACCAGTAGCTTCCGCGACATCTTCTAGTAAATGGACATTATATTTATCACATAAATCTGCTATATCTTTCATGTCTGGTACCAAACCCAAAACAGAAACTAATATAAACGCTGATGGATTATTTCTAATAAATATTTCTTCTAAATGATTCAAATCTACAGATAAATTATCAAAATTAATATCACACAATATTGGTTCTAAACCAAGTTGAATAACAGGAGCTAAATCAGTAGCCCAAGCAGCTGATGGTATTACTACTGCTGAATCTTTTTTTATATAATCACCTTGAATCAAAGCATATAACATTAATAATATAGCTGAAGATCCAGAATTACAAAATACAGAATAATCAGTTCCTAACCAATTAGACCATTCTTCTTCAAACTCTAAAGTTAATTTATCTTTGGTTAATCTAGGATACGTTTCCAACCATTCAATTAAAATATCAATATCATTATTATTAATCGTATCTTTAACTAAATTAATCATTTTTTAACACCATTTCTTTATTTTCATAATACCAATTTATAGTATTTTTTAACCCATCTAAAAAATTTGTTTTAGCTTTAAATCCAAATTCATTTTCAGCTTTTGATACATCGAGACATCTTCTTGGTTGACCATCTGGTTTAGACGTATCCCAAATAATTTTATTTTCAAAATTCATCAATTCACATAAAGTATTTACCAAATCCTTTATTGTAATTTCCATACCAGATCCTAAGTTAATATAATCTTCTCCATCATAATTTTCACTCGCCAAAAATATACCTTCAGCGGCATCGTCAACATATAAAAATTCTCTTGAAGCTGTTCCAGTTCCCCACACAACTAACTCATCATTTGCAAATTTAGCATGATCAATCTTTCTTATCAATGCGGGAATCACATGACACTCGTTGAGATTAAAATTATCACGAGGCCCATATAAATTAACTGGCAACAAACATATAGAATTAAAATTATATTGTTGTCTATATGCTTCACTTTGAACTGTCATCATTTTTTTTGCTAAACCATACGGAGCGTTTGTTTCCTCGGGATACCCATTCCAAAAATCACTTTCTTTAAATGGAACTGGAGTAAAGTTAGGATATGAACATATCGTTCCTATAGATACGAATTTTTTTATTTTACGTATTCTTGATTTTTCCATCAACTGAGTTCCCATCATTAAATTATCATGAAACACTTTTGCTGGATAATCACCATTGAACCCTATACCACCAACAATAGCTGCTAAATGTATTATCATATCTGGATGAAAATCATCTAACATCCTATCTATATCATTCCCATCTACCAAATTATAATCACTACTTCTTGGTATAAAAATATCTTCTTTTTTATAACCATTGTCTAGATACTTTTCTACTAAATGACTTCCTAGAAAACCATTTCCACCTGTAACTATTATTTTTTTCATAATATTATCCTCTTATTGTTTTACCATATTGTTCTACCACCATCTATAACTAAATTATGCCCAGTCATAAAAGAACTAGCGTCTGAACACATAAATACTACAGCTCCTTTATATTCATCTGGTTTTGCCATTCTATCCATAGGAATCAACTTTGAAAACTTAGAAACAAATTCGTCAGGTTGATTATTATATACCCCAGCTGGACTCAATGAATTAACTCTTATATTTTTCTTTGCTAAATATGTTGCTAAATATTTAGTCAAATTCACAACACCGGCTTTAGCCGCACCATAACTGGCTGGTTTAACTCCATCATCATATATTCTTTGGTCTGGTGATATGATTGCTAAATCTGAAGCGATATTTAATATCACACCACCATCTCTACAATATTCACTTTCCAATCCAGTAGATAACATTTTCTTTACTATAACCTGAGAACACAAGAATGTACCATTTAAAATGACTTCTATAGTTTTGTTCCAAGAATCTAACTCTAAATGTTCAAATTTATTTTTCCATTCCATACCATCTTCTACTTTTGGATCTATAGCTGCATTGTTGATAAGTATATCAATTTTGTTGTAATCTTCAACAGCTTTTTCTATTGAATCCTTATTAGTTACATCAACATAAGTAAACCAAGCTACTGTATGACCATGCCCCATACCATACTTTTCATTTAATTCATTACATACCTTTTCCGCGGCAGATGAATCAATATCTGCTATGATTACTTTACCATTCGACTCAATAATCGCTTCTGCATGTTTTTTACCTAAAAGTCCCGCACCTCCAGTAATAAATGCTAGTTTACCACATAAATCAAACATATCTTTTAATACTTGTATCATTAACTTTTCTCAATTTTTTTATAATAGGTTTTTCAGAATCATAAACTTTCTTTATACCATCCCCAACCATTAATTTCATCTTCCGTACAGCATCAACTAAATCATCTGCATCTTGAATAGATGCAACTTGATCAGAACCATACATAGTTCTATCTACAGTTATATGAAATTCTATACATTCTGCACCAAACACTATTGATCCAACACATGCATCCACACCATTGTAATGATTAGAAAATCCAACCTTTACACCTGGATACTTTTCCTTTAAAGTTTGAACATACTTTAAATTCAATTCCTCTGCTTCTGTTGGGTATGTACTTGTACAAGCCAATATATACTCTACATTATCAAGTATATCCACTGCAGCATCTACCTCTTCTTGAGTACACATACCTACTGATAATATTATTGGTCTACCAGAATTGTTTAATGATTCAAGAAACTCTCTATCAGTAGCCATAGCTGAAGCTACTTTGTGATATTTAACATCTAAATGTTCCTCTACTAATTCAAGACTAACCATGTCCCAACAAGAAACTATGAAATCCAAACCTTGCTCTTCAGAAAATTGTTCTAATTCCTTGTATTGTTCTATACTGAACTCAATACCTTCTTTTTGTTCTCGTGTTGTTGTACCAAATGGAGACTCTCTAGGTGTATCTAATTCTTCTTTAGTATAAACTGATTCTATATCTCGTTTTTGAAATTTAACTGCATCACAACCACTCTGTTTAGATTTTAGAATCAACTCCTTAGCTAATTCCATATCACCATTGTGATTTATTCCTATTTCTGATATTATGTATGTCATATTAAAACCTCTTTAATTGTTTCTATAAATATTAATTTAATTTTCTTGATTACAAACTTTTTTTCAAAATATCCAACTTCTTTTGAGCTTCATCTAAATTTCTATAATTACATTTAAACTGCATCATCTTTGGTTGTACTTCTTCTGCGTTAGGGCACCTTGTTATTATGTCGCCATATGATTTCATTACTGGTTCTTGATATGGAATTGAAAGTCCACCATAAAAACCATCCCCACCATTTTCTTTTACACAATTATATAAACCAAACCAATCATCACCCTCGTATTTAACCGTATAAGTCCAATAAGTATTAACATGACCTTGTAACACTTTTTGTGGAATTATATAATCACAATTCTCAAATACCTCGTCATACATCCTTGCTATCTTTTTTCTTCGTTCAACTAAAAACTCAACTCTTTCTAATTGACCTAACCCAACAGCTGCTGTTAGTTCATTCATTCTATAGTTATATCCAACAGTATCATGTCTTTTATAATGTGGATTCTGAAAATCTTTTGGCAACAATTGTCGTAGACTTTGACCAGCTTCTAATGTCTTGTAACCTAACCCACCATGTTTTCTAATTATAGTACCATATTCTTCATTATCAGTCGTTACCATACCACCTTCACCAGTTGAAATATGTTTTTTATTCTCAAAACTCCAACTGGCCATATCTCCAAAAGTACCTACTAATTTACCACGAATATAACCAAGAACACATTGTGCAGAGTCTTCTATAACAGGGATCCTGTGATATTTTGCTATCTCCATTATTGGAATCATATCTGCTGGATTACCATGCATATGCACAACTTGTATAGCTTTAGTTTTGTCTGTTATCTTTCGTTCTAAGTCTACAGGATCCATATTAAACGTATCTGGATCAATGTCAACATAAACAGGTATTGCATTCATATATAAAGTTACAAACGAGTTCATTATAACTGTATGTGCTGGTGATATTACTTCATCACCTGGTTTCACACCCGCAGCTACTAGACAACTATGTAATGTTGAAGTTCCGGAGTTGTGAGCTATAGAATATTTACTTTGAAATACTTCACTAAACTTTTCTTCAAGTCTATTAACATATGGATTAGACTTTCGTTCCATATTTTCCGAATCTAATACCTCTAAAATATAATCTAACTCATTACCATTATATTTACCATACGGGTTATTTTTTATATCACTCATTGATTCTGCTTCCAATCTGTTTCTCTAAAACTATTAATATCTATTACGGATTTATTCTTTCCTATATAATCTAAAACATCATTAAATGTAAAATCATCATTTAAATTTTCAATTATAGTTTTGAAAAATTCAAAGTCCTCTTGATAGTCTAATGTCATTCTACACTTTTTTTTATATATGTCAGGCACATTTTTTACTGTTTGTGTATAATATAATTGATGTCCTATCTGTCTGGTATCAAACCAATTTTCTAACTGAAAAGAGTCTGTTTCGCTATCTGGACGTATAGATCCAAGAACACTTAACATCGATGTAGTCTTTATTCCATAAACATCATTATACAATCCCCTACCATTTATAAACTCCGCTTTTTCTTTTTCAAATTGTTCAAACACTAAATCTGCTAAGCCAGCATCATAAAACAAATCATCACCATCTGCCGTTACGAAAAAATCTACATCAAATTTTTCAGCTGCATCAACCCATCGTTTAAATTTATTTAACTCACTTCCCTGGTAAAACTCTATTTTATTTTTTTTAGCTATATCACATAAAATATCATCTTCTGGATTTTCAGTAGTACATAAAACAATCTTATCGGCATACTTTGATTTTTTGACACTATTAATTACATACTCAATAGTATATTTATCCATTATCTTTAATATAGATTTGTTAGGTAATCTTGATGAACCTGTTCTAACTGTTATGAAAATTGATTTATTCATTATTCAAATATTCCTTAATCAAACTTGTCCACAACAAATTTTTATCTTTACCATATAAACTGTGTTGGACTTGATGTACAAGTATTGCCTTATCATTCACCCAAGCCTCTTCGTAATCATCTTTAAATTGTTCCAATTTTAAATATTCTCTATCTTCTCTCCAGGGACTCATTTCTTCATATGAAATTCCCCATCTCTTACAATATGAATGTCTCCAAAAATTATTTTTCAAACATAAAAAATCTAAATCATTTTGTTGAGCAAAATGAGTAATATTTCCAGCAGTACTTCTGTAATCCCAATTTGGATATAAGTCATTATCTTCAAAATTCGACCTCTTAGTTAACATAAATACAGCCTCACCTTTTCCATTTTCAGGAATATCATTAAACATCTCACCAGGCATCCATCTGTTTGATATAAAAAAATATTTTTCAGTTAATGGAATTAAATCATTTACCCATTCGTTAACAAAAGTTATATCTGGATCACACAAACAGATATATTTAGATAATCCTTCCTTTATGCCTATTGTCAAACCCTCTGTATGATATACTGTTCCCATACTATGATGAAGTCCATCCTTACCATAAACTCCACTACCTCCCCATTGGCCAAATGTTTCACCTCTAATTTCTGTGGTGTTAGACTGATCAATTCCTTTCACAAAAATTATCTTATCATCATCCCCAAACATTTCTTTAAGTGCATCTAACTCATTCTTTCCGTCATTGTCAGGTACTATAAAATCATCAGATAAATAATTGTAAACAAGATAAATTTTATAATCAATGTTTTTTATATATTTGTGTATGCTATCTACCAAATTCTTTATATAAGGCCTCATCCAAGGTAACCTCATAGCATAAGTAACACAAACAAAATCTATACTTTCTTTATTCATTTAATAATCCATTTAATTTTTTAATACTAAGTTGTAAAGAAGGTGCGATATCAATTCCTCTACTTTTTTTTATTTTTTGATAATGTGACACAAAATCATAAACACTCTTATATTCACCACCAACATTAATTATTCCAGTCTCATCTTTAACTTTCAATATAATATTAGCAACATCTTTATGAGTTATAGAATTTCTATAAACATCATCAAATGCAAACTTATGTCTAAAAGGTATATCACATAAAGAACACCTTAATATTAGAGAATCAGAAATTAATTTAGAAACACATTCACCACCTAATTTAGACCAACCATAATTATTAGATGGTTTAACTTCACTTTCTTCATCAGCTAGTTCTCCATCCCCATAAACAAAATCTGTTGAAATGTATATAAATTTAATTCCATACTTACTACATATTTTAGCAACATTAGCAGTACCAACGATATTGGTATCTAAACTCATTATTGGATTTCTTTCATTAACATCCATTGGTTTTGTAAGCGCTGCTGTATGTACAAAATATTTAGGATAATTTGGTTTCATCATGAAATCCTTTATAACATCAGAAACCATATACTCATCTGTAATGTCCATTTGTCTCTTTGACAAAATATTTACAAACAAAGAATCTGTAGATAATTTCTTTAACTCTTTTGCTAATTTTCCATTTCCGCTAACTAATATCATAATTAATTACATAACTTCGTAATAGTCACCTATTGTCATAGGCACCTTCGCATACCCAGTTAATTTACCTTGTCTCTCGTTCTTATCATAATCAAAATAATTCATAACCCTAAAATCAAAACTAATTCGTGTAAATCCCTCTATATTTTTTTTATTCCCATGACAACAATTAACCCCATCCCATAAAATATATTCGCCATATTTTACATTTAATGGTTTAAAGTCACCTCTATCTTCTTCTGACTCTGCCCATATAGCATTAGTATTAATAGAATCTGTCAATGACATATAACAATTAACTTCCTTATCATTGTGATTATAATCCTTATCTTTATGATACTTACCAACTGATATATTATTTAAAAATTGAGTTCTAAACGTTGGTATTTTTTGATAAACTATTCTATCATCAAAATGAGGTTTTATACAATCTACTATAAATTGATTATAAGTTTTTAAAAATTTACTACCTCTAACTTGTCGATAAAATTCTTTATGATAAATGGTACTTTGTTCTGTTTTTTGACTAAATAGCTCCGAATAACTAACTGAATCATGTAGATTTTCTAAATCATCTCTACCAAGCATTTCACATAACAATTCTCTAAAATTATATTTCGCTGTATCATATTTGTGGTATTTCCATTTATCTTCATTATGATGTGTCATTGGTGTAGATATCACTTCAACTCTCGGTATGTGTGTTATAAACTTTCCACCATCATTTAAAAATTTGTTTTCTTTTTTAAATATTTCATTTTTGTAATTCCAAGCTCCTAGAAAACAATACTTAATACCGTCTAAACAATTAACATCATATGGCCTAATTTCAATTTTAGTATTAGGTACATATTTTCCATGTTTATAAGGCGTTGTATCAACAATATATTTAATTAAATTATGATCTAAATTACACATACTAATAATTTGAATGAATTTTGCGGTAGCAGCGTATCCAATTACTTGATAATTTTTCTCTGCCAACTCTGTTAATTTAATTTTAATATCTAGCATATTTTGTTTCATGATATTAATTTTTTCCATTATGATATCATAATTATCTATACCGTATTCTAGTTCCTTATTTAAAATATGTTTTACATTTTCAGTCTTGATATTATTTCCCCCAATCACTTGAATATAATATCTATAAGAACCTCCGTGTACTGGATAGGATTCAATATCAAATATTTCCATTCCAACATTTACAAGGATATTATTTAATGATATATAACTAAAATATGATTGATGTTCATGATAAAACTGATCAAATGCATTGTATTTCAAAACTTCTAAAAATGAAGGAGCTTCAACTACAAATACCCCATTATCAGATAAACACTTATTAACTAATTTTAAACACTCTTCAAGATTTTGAATATGAGATATTGTATTTGCAGAAAATATTAAGTCTAACTTCCCATATTCATTTAATATTTTTTCAGTTACATCTTCATTCCAATATTCCGCATAAGTTTTAATACCCATGTCGTTAGTTAAATCTGCGAAATTTTTACATGGTTCTACAGCAATTGCATCTGTAAAATTTTTAATAAATATTCCACTATTCGAACCAATTTCTAAAACCTTTTTCGAATTAAATCTATTGTATAATGAATTTGCAGCGGATTTAAAATGTTCAACCATTGTGCTTGATTGTGACGAATCATAAACATATGAATCATCAAATAATAATTTTGAACTTACATTATCAGCTAAACTAACTAACTTTGTATCTTCGTCAAATACAACATGCAAATCATATGCTAACTGCACTTCTGTGCTAGTATCACTTAAATTATTTGCTAATGGGATATTATTAAATTTTATTAATGTTTTCATCGTTGATGTATAAATTCCTTAAAGTTGATTACAAATGGATGATTTTCAGCAATACCATTTACATAAAATACTAGAATATCATCAAACCTATTCTTAATACTGCGTCTATCCAAAATTCTGAGATTTTCTTTATTTCCTGTAAAGTTATCGTAAATGAAATATACATTTTCTAATGAATGAATATCTTCTATTATTATTATTCCATCTTTATTCATTTTATTATAAAGATTATTTAAAGCAGAAGATTGAGATTCTTTAGTATGAGCACCATCGTCACATACAAAATCCCAATTATGTGGTAGGTCATCAAGTAAATCTGTATTACATGAATCTCCACGATATAAGACTATATTTTCATGTTCTCTAGCTAACTTTCTGGCATCTGGTTTCACTTGAATATCTATTCCATATAATTCAACAGATTTTGAAAATAATTCCATCCAATAATTTAAAGACATTCCTTCAGAAATACCTATTTCTAACATACGCTTTACTGGATGATTATCAGCTATCCAACGATAAATATCATGATAAGCATGTGTAGTTTGTTTATCTGTCACAATCCACTTCATTCCTTGAATATCTTGTACAGGAAATCCTGGTGTACAATAAACATTTACTTCTTCTTCTGTTAAAGGTAACCTTGAACTTACATTTCCTTGTACAGGTCCTGTATATAAAGGACTGTTTGAGTCTGAGTCTGACCTATCATATTTTAAAAAAGCTTTTCTTTCCATATCACCACTCCTTATTTATTTAAAAAAGTCTCTATTATTCGTATACCAATCTATTAACTCTGGCATAGTTTCTTTTAAAAAACGTTTTGGCATCCATCCGATATCACGTAACTTATCACTATTTGATAAATAAATTGGATCTTGAAATAGTCTATCATCTACATACTCCACGTAGTCATTAAAATCCTTTCCCATATTATCACAAATCATTTTCGTGACTTCCAATACGGTATAGGATTCATCCGTAGATACATTGTAAATGTTTTTATTCTCGCCTTTATCCATAACGACTTCAACGGCATCTACAAAATCATCTACGTTTAAAAAAAATCTAACTTGTTTACCAGAACCATGTATTGGTAATTTTTCATTATCTTGTAACTTACTGATAAAATAAGGTATTAATTTATCAGGAAATTGCATTGTCCCATATGTATTATTTAATCTAACAACTTTCCAATCCAACCCATAACAATAACCATAAGCATGCAAAATAGATTCACCACCAGCTTTAGTTGCAGAGTATGGATTAGTAGGTAAAGTCATTGAATCTTCATATAACGGCTCTCCATTTCCTATAACCTCATCTGTACTTAAATGTATTAAAGATGTTTTGGTATCAGAACAGTATGTACTAAGATAATGCAAACCTAATATGTTTGTATCTATAAAGTCAACTGGTCTTTCAAATGACTCATCAACGTGTGTTTCAGCGGCTGAATTTATAATCAAATCAAAATCAGTATCTAATTTGTCCCATGCTTCTTTATTTTGTAAATGTTCTGTAATAATAGGTATATCTTTAGAACATAATCTACTCATACAAGATGTATGTCCCAAAGAATCAAATACTACTACTTCGTGATTTTTATTATAAAACCTATTAACTAAATGTGAACCAACAAAACCTGCCCCACCTGTAACCAATATTTTCATGAGCTCTGCTCTACTCCACTTAAATTTGTAAAAATATTATACCAATACAAACAAAGCTTACGATAATCATACCCTTCCATAAATTTTTTTCTAATATTTTCATTTATCTCAACATTCAATTCATCAAAATTTGATAAAATATAATCAATTTTTTCTTCTAAGTCCGACCAATCATACTTTACATCAATATATGTTTTACCTGGTTCATATATATCTGGTATAGTTTTAACTAAATCTTGATTAGGTTTTATCATTATAGTTCCATATTGCATACATTCAAAATCTCTGAAACATATCTCACCCATACCAAATGGCGAAAATGATATTTTAGAATCCATTAGATTTTTAATATATTCTTCAAATGGTAATCTATCATATATCATATTGTATTTAGATTTTAAGGGTTCTAAAACTTTCCATAACCCCCCTCTATGTTCAGTATAAAAATGATTATTTTGTGATTTATGATCTTCATTATAATCATGGTTACCTCTGAATATAGCACAGACATCAATACTTTTATCTTGTTTTATTGGTTGAAAATTTCTATAATTTGGAACAAGTTGTCCGACATTCCAACCTGTAAATTTTATTCTTTCCCACATATCATCAGGAATATCATATGATAAATCTAAATCACTACCACTACCCCAAAACCATTTATTATGAGCATAGGGAACTTTATACGCATCTTGAGATGGTAACATTTGGTTTTTAAATAAATAAGTAGCATTACTTTGTTCAAATACTTCATAACCACCCATCAACGATGTCGAATCTGAACCCTCGAATAGAAAATAATCACCAGTAATTTTAGATAAATTCTCTAATCCATAGTCAATGCTTTCTTGAAGAGATTTTTTCTTATCAATGAAGTCATGCATTCCAATAAATAGATAATCAAAATCATCGGAGTTAGTAAATTGAATACTATAATCTCTTAAAATATCTTGTATGATACCAAATGGCCTAAAGGTAGGTTCGTTTCTATAAACCGTAGGATTTTGTATTTTTATTTTAATCATCTAAAGAAAAATTCTCATTTATAAATTCTTTTACCTTACCCCAACCTTGTCTTGGATATTTAGAATAAACATTCTTATCACCAAGTCTTATTGCTTCTCTCAGCACTTCTTTTACCAATTGCACACTAGTATCATTTTTGTGTCCTTGATATGATAGCTCTATACCGTTTTTATTTTTATATTTCATTCTGTTTCAACTCCTGTAAGATTAGTAAACACATCATAATAATATTTACAAAGATTATGGTATGTAAAATTTTTATTGAAAATCTCTCTAATTCTGTCATTGATATCTGTGTTCAATCTTTCAAAATTGGTCAAAATATATTCTATTTTTTCTTCCAAATCAGACCAATCATATTGACATGATATGAAAGTCTCATCATCAATCATCAAATTAGGTAATGTGTCAACCATAGCATGACTTGGTTTTAATATTAATGTACCAACAACCATAGATTCTAAATCCCTAAAACAAAATTCACCCATACCATAAGGTGAAATAGATATTTTAGAATTATGCAAATTCTGAATATATTCGTTAAAGGGCATCTTTTGAGTTAACATGGTATATTTATCCTCTAACGGTTTTACCTTATCCCAAAGACCTTTTCTATGATGAGTATAGTATAAATCATTTCTTACAGTATGATCTTCATTATATCTGTGTTCTGCCACTCGATTGGTCACTCTCCTCACTGGCAACAACTAAGAGACTATGAGATGAGTTGGAGGGA
>Ga0080013_1002283_pt1 | contig 22960 bp, 22 predicted proteins | sample ETNvirenome_6_85_FD_69236 | JGI IMG/M metagenome (GOLD analysis project Ga0080013, IMG submission 69236) | Marine viral communities from the Pacific Ocean - ETNP_6_85 (SPADES assembly) (version 2) | ecosystem: Environmental > Aquatic > Marine > Oceanic | place: Pacific Ocean | collected 2013-06-19 | reverse complement strand
ATCCAGTTAGCCCCACCTCTCAACGTAGATTTGTGAATCTGTGCTGAAATTTGGTTAATAGCTGTAATTAATGTTTGGTTCCAATCTTTTTGAGTATATGGAGCTTGACCAGATGAGAATCTCTTCCAACCGTTGTAGTCCCATCTTAAATCCCAAGCTGCACCTTTTCTAAGGTCTCTTAAGATTTCTCTATCAACCTCAGCTGCAATTTCCTCAGATAATAAAGCTGTTAATTCAGCTTCAGCATCAATGTTATGGAATGCAGATACATCTTGTGCAAGTTCTGGAGACCATTGAGCTCTTAATTTTCTCTCAGTTACAGAAACTGTAACACCTTGTAGGTCGAAAGAAACTTCACCCATTTCGTCTTCAAATTCTAAACTCTCGTATACTCTATAAGTTGCCGTTATAGTATTGTTAGTAGTTGCATCATCACCGTATGAGCCTATATATCCGTCAACTGAATCACATTCAATACATGCTGGACAAGATAAATCAACTTCTAAGTAAATGTCACCATTACTATCACAAGTATCAGTTCTATCTACAATACCAGAACCATATTTCTGTGTAACAACACGGTATAACATAGTAGCTCCTGATGCGTAAGTTACAGAACCACCTGAAGCACAAGTGAAATCCCAATTAGTTGATAATGTTAATGAAGCTAAGAAATCTTCAGTATCTTGTGATTGTCCGTCAGGACCTGTTAATTTTCCAACAGCACCTGAAGAACTAAATCCTGCCATCTTAACAAGTAGTGTTCTACTACAAGCAGAAGTTGCGTTTCCACCAGTATAATCTTCTAGTTGGTTTCCGTTCCATTGTTGGGCTGTACACACGTGTGTCATTGCAGAATATTTACCTCTTGAGTAATCGTAATTACCATCATCAGCTCCTTGAGGTGCGTTTCCAGCGTAGAACTCATCATATAATGATGTTGTTGCTGCCGTTGAAGGGTTACCTGGAGTAGTGTATAATGAATTATTATCAAAAGGTCCGTAGTGTGCTCCTGCTGCAGTTCTTGGTGTAATTTTAGGTACAAAGTAGAACAATTTACCAATTGGTAAGTTCATAGCTTGTACAGAAACGATATCGTTTGCCAATAATTTAGAGAATACTCTTCTAATTATTGGGAAAACAACTGTTTCGAATGAACCTGAGTCAGAAGCTGATGTAGCTTCGTTAATCAGGTGTGTTGCTTGATTTTCGTAGAGTTGTGCAACATTCTCTTTGACGTGTCCTTTAAGTCCATCTAAGAACCCAAGGCCGTCCCATTTTGTTAAGGTATCTTCTTTGATAACTTTAAGGTGTTTTAACCCGATGTTACCAACCATACCTGAATCTAATAATGCTCCCATGATTTTTTAATTTTTTTTAAATCGTTTATTTTATTATAATTTAGACATTAAGTCTTTCATCCTACTAAATTGTGGATTTTCGTAAATTTTTGTTTCCAAAAGTTTTCCACCACTAGTAGGTGATTTAGTAATTTTCTTTTCAACTGACTCAGCAATTGTTTTTGTAGGTTTAACTACATCAACATGCTTTGTAAGTTCTTCTTTGATTACCTTATACAACGATTTCGAAGATTTTAATGAGTCGATACTATCGAATCTCTTCAAAATGTTGATTTTTTCCTGCTTGGTAGTTGAATGCTCGGTGAATAATCGAGTTACGTAAGCCAAATTCGAGTTAAACACTCCAACTTCATTCAATTTATCTCTAAAAGTAACAAGTGCTTTTTTATATTCAGCATTTTTTACTTTCATAGACTCTACCTCTTCTTTAAGAAGATTGTAGGACTTTCTTATACGACTTTCTCCTAAATTAGCTTTTCTTGGAATTCGAGATTCTTTTTTAGAACCCCAAGTTTTCTTTTGTCCAGCCATTCTAGAAAATGAGCTATTTGGTCCGGCTTTCAGTCTAGAAGTTTCTTTTACTTCTTCTTCTTTACCTTCGACATCATCACCTTCTCCATGTAACATTCCTAAAGATTCGTCTTCTCTATCGTTATAACCTTGTTCAGCTCCAGATAACGGATTTAAATTATCAGGTTTATTTCCCCAATGTTTGTCCATCCCTTCTCTTTCACGTCTACGGCTTTTAAAAGATTGTCTTTCTTCAATTTCTTCATCTTCCCCAAACGCTTGTTTATCTATGTCAGAATCAACACCAACTACTTCAGAATCCCCATCTCTATCTTTGTGGTCTTCTTCTTCGTAATCTTCACCTAATTCGATTTCATAAACAAAGTCTTCTTCATCTTCCATTTCAGTCACTTCTCCAACTGGTGCTTCAGTTGCGTCGTCTCCCTCATCTTCCGTTTCAGATTCGTCAAGTTTGATTAAATACTCTGTGTCCGTATTGTTATCAGTTATTTCAATTTCATTATCATCTTTTTGGATAATAATTCCGTCTTCGTCCCCCATAGCTTTAAATACTTTAAGTACTTCACTATCGGATGCTAATGTTAAGTCTAGAGGTGGTATCTCCAAAGACAGCTCGTCGTCTTCAGTCTCGTCCTCAATACTAAGTCCCTCATCGTCAATTGATAACTCGATTTCTGGTTCCATTTCTGGTTCCGTTTCCATCTCATCTTCAACGTCGATTTCAACTTCTTCTTCTTCTTCTTGCTCTTTAAGGTAATCGTTTTCATTATCTAACGATTCTTTTACCAATTCATGAATTTCTTTCTTCATTGTAGAAGAAAGTATTTCTTTTGCATTAGACTTCATAGTCTCTTCCAACTGTTCCGCCTCGAGCAACGCTTTTTCTAAGATTGATTTACTCACGTTTTTTTATTTTTTTAAAATTATTATGCGCATACATAATATATGCACGGTTTTATTATAAATATAAGTTTATTGTAAAAAATCCTTATTTGGAGTAATTAAAGTGAGTTACTTATTTAAGAAATTATCTAACCTACTCATTAACGAGATAGATTTAGTTAAACCAGTCGAATCTTTGCTGGATTCTACAACGCTAGTTGGTTCATCAACACTATCAGCACTTTCATCTTCTTTAAATAAATAAGACCCAGGTGTAGATGGTGATGAAACTAAATCGAAACATATCAATTCAAAGTCTTCTTGGACTTCATTATACTCACCATTCTTAGTTAACGACCCCACACCTCGTGATGAGATTCCTAGGGTTACACCCTGCTTTAGTAAATTAGCTGCCATATCACCAACACATGATATAATTCCATCTTTAAGATAACCTGGTGAAGTTAATAATTTTAATTTACCTATTAACCTATTACCATCCCACCAAGTCTCAGTAATAATATGAGAAGCTCTATCTAAATCTATTAATGATGATTCTGGGTGATTAAGTTCTGATATAGCACCACCTCTTTTAATAACGTCTTGATATCGTTCATTTTCCCTCTTTAATATCTCTTCGGGATAAACTCTGCCGTTTCTATTTGGGGTGTCATATTTTTGTAATATAGCGTTCATGTATATCTCACCACCAAAATCATCTTTTGACATTTCTCGTAAGATACCCTTATTGTCATCTGGTGATAAGTGACCATCATGTTCTACTAATATACCATGACCAATCTCTCTAGCTTCTAATACTCTCATAATGTTCTTTTTTAATAAATATAAAAATAGCGTAAAAAAACTTAGTTATAACTTTTTAATATTTTTATTTCTTGGTCTTGTGGAATTGGAATGTTTTTGTGGATAGTAGTGGTCCGTTAATTATTTTATCGGTTATTTCTTTTAGGGGTTTATATATACCTTCGTGTTTTATGTCGGATTCTTTTTGTTTCTTTAAGAATATAGTAATCTCACACCTCATAAAACTTCTCTTGCCTGGTCTTAATCCACTAGCTCTTAAATCTAAATCTACTATAGCCTTATTTTTAAAATCTGTTTTTAATAACTCTCTATGTACAACATTATTAATTTTAAATTTAAAACTATCTATTGTTCTATTCCAACTCTCTAGTTCTATTTTTGGTTCAACCCAAGAAGATAAATTTAAATATACTGATTTTAATTTTGCCACATCTACTGTACCGTAGGATGTTCTAAATACTTCTGAGATGTTAGTCCTAACTTCCCTACCTTGTTTCATCATAATAATTAACTTTTTATTAATTAAAATATACGAAATTAGTGATTTTAGTTCAAGTCCTCTAACAAGCCCCTAACCTTAATATAGCTATTTTTTGTACTTTGTAATTGTCTAATTTCATTCTTTGTTTCTACTAATCTAGCAGATAAAGTTTCATCATTAGACTCAGATAATAAAGAATTAACCTTATTTATAGCTATTTCCTTAATATTATTAAATTCCTTATCTATACTATCTTCAGTCATTAATAAAGTATTTTTTAATATATCTTTTTGTGATTCAGTTAATGAAGAATCGTATGTTTCATTATATTTTTTAGACATAACAAAAGATAATATCTTTGGGTTTATTGGGTTTATTGGTTTTTTTGTTTTCTCACCTAACATTGATTCTGTTAATGATTTTCTAGAAGTTATGAGTTTTTCTATATTTTTTGCGTTTGAGCCGAAAACCATATTATCTATACTTTCATATAAATTATTATTTGGTTTTTCACTTTTAGTTATTAATTCTTTTCTTCCGTTTATTAATTTATCTAATAATGGTTTAACCTTAACTAATTCTGTTTTTTGTTCTTTAAGTAGGTTTATAGCCTCTGTTAAATACAGACTACTTTCTTCTTTTGTTTTAAACTTTTTTAATTCTATTTCATTATAGAGTGTAAAAAATTCTCTTAATGGTCTAGAAAATTTAATTGCCCCCATAATAACTGATAGATTTTTTTTGAATCCTTCTTTATTAATATAGGAATTTTCTAAGATTGTGTCTAAACTTTGTTTGTATTTTGCAAATCCTTTCATAAGTGTGGTTTATTTATAAATATAACTAATCCTTTAATAAAGACTCGACCTCTTTGTTTATCTCATCAATATTTTTATTTGTCTTATTCATCACATCATCAAAGTCTTTTAAATTTAAACCTCTATTTTCCATTAATAACGGTATTCCTTTCTCTACGTTGAATCCTTCTGCTGCTGCTGCCGGTTCAGTTTCTAGTTCAGTACCACCTTCATCACCACCCATATCAGCACCAATATCTTCATCACCACCCATATCCATAGACATGTCTAATCCTTCTTCTGCCGCTTCAGTACCTTCCGCTTCTGCTTCACCTTCAGTAGCTGGTGGTTCACCATATAACTTATCAACAGTATTAAACACACCTGTCTTTTTAATTGTCTCTTCAGTTTTTGCTAATTCACCTGATAAAGCCTTCTCAAATCTTTGTTGTTGTAAATCTAACTTAATTTCTTCATCACTCATACCAAGTATATATTTCTTAGCCCAAGTAGATGATACTGCTTGTAATCCATTTCCTGGGTCCGTAACAGCGTCTTTATAAAGTGTTATCTTTTCTTTCCATTGTTCAATCTTTAATAGGTCAGCTTGTGATGATGGATTGGATAATCCTAAACTAAAATTATCTAGTTCGTCTTCAAAGCCTAGAACATATAGATGTATGATTGCGATTTTATTTAATTCCTGAACTATAGATTTCTGGATTCTATTTATGGTTCTTGCAAATCTTATATCAAGTAATGCTAAATTTTTACCGTCACCTACCACTTCTTCAAAACCCAAAAATGCTTTAGGTATTCTTAGAGAAGCTAATAGTTTTTTCTGGATATACTCTATATCCGCTATCTCACTTAAATTTGTAGCTCCAGGTAAAGTATCTATAGGACTTGCAGCTGCTGGGTCTCTAACTGGTATAAAATAATCTTGGTCTACAGCCATCTGATTCATTCTTAAATCTACATTCCCGGTATTACTATCCATTACTGGGTCCCGTTTAAACTTATTAGCAACTTTTTGTATGTAAGCCTCAACATCCTTATCGTCCATATTTCCAACAAAAACTTTAAACACTCTTCTTTCAGGTGCTCTCGATGTTCTATATACTAACATAGCGTCTTCTGCCAATAATAATTGTTTCCATATTCGTCTTGCTTTTTCTAACATAGATGTTCCATATGGTAATCTCCTATCATCACCTAATAATCTAAAATGTGCAACCTCCCAAGAATTAAACTTCATTTCTTTTTCTCTCCATTTAAATTCTACCTTATTATCTTCTTTATCTCCCGCATTCATTTGATTTATGAAACTATGTCCGTCACCACGTTCCATCTCAATATTAGGTAGTTGGTTACAACCTATAATCCCTTTTACTGGGTCTATTTTTAGGTACACAAAATTATCACCATACTTACAGGTATTTCTAATCCACATAGGTAAATTAGTACTAGTATCTAAAATATTATTAAATAGGTCTGTTAGTATTGATTTTATTCTTGTAGATTCTGAGTATACTGATAGTGTATATCCTTTTTCTGACGGTGTGGTACATTCTTCAGCATATATATCTAGTGCAGCTGAGATTTCCGGAGTAAACTCCATAGATTCATAATCATAATATGAAGCCAATCTAGTTGGTTCATAGTATATTGATTTTGTATATAATTCATTATCTACTTTTTGCCATTGATTTGATAAATACAGTGACTGTTGCATCTGTAATTTCTCGTACTCGTAATCCGCTTTGGAGTCTGTTTTAAGAATATCTTTGGAACCTACTGTAAATTTTTGATACGTTGGTGTGGGGGTTGTTGGCCCTTCAGTACCGAATAATTTCCCTAGTCTTTGGTATATTGTTAGTTTTTTTGCCATTGTATTTAATAATATCTATTTTATTATAAATAGTAAATCGTTTACTATCGGACTTTACCAAATAACCAAGCGTAATCTTTATACATTTGTTTAGCGTCATTATTTTGATTTCCTGGTATACCACCTATCCCTATGTTTTGTTGTGGTTTTCTATGTTCGGGTATATCATCCTTCCTATTATTCGTATCAGTCGTCCAACTATTTAACATAGCTTTAGTTAAATTATCAGCTTTATGTAACTGACTAAAAGAATTTTCACCAACATATAAAGCCATAGCTATTGCCATTATTAAATCATCGTGTTTACCTTTCATATGGTTTGGTTTCCCATTTATATAAACAAACGTATACATTTCATTTAATAACCTTTTTGACCTTATAACAAATTTATGTCTAAGAGCTTCTTCGAAAGCCGCTACTATTTGAGTTCTTTTATTATTAAAAGCTAGTCCTGGTGTTTTAGTTCCGTCATTTGGATTGTACTTCCATTTATCCGCACTATTCATACCTTCCACATATAAGTCTTTATACCCTAATTCTTGTAATTTTCTAGATGTAGCCACACCCATACCACCTGTTATATCAGTAACTACATAAGCGTTATACATACTACCCCATTTATATATTATATCAGCAGCTAAATCTGGTGGTATTTTTCCCAAATATTCCGCTACTTGACATCTAGAATCAAAATCTATAATGACTATCGAGGTAAAGTCTTCTGCGTCACCCCTACTAACATCACAACCTAGAATATAACGATGTCCCTCAATAGGTTTTTCCCATATCCACATTTGGTTACCGACAAACATATCTTCAGGTTCTCTAATATCTTCATGTTTTATTTTTTCGATAGTTTCTACTGGTATAACATTATCTCCTGAACCTAAAAATGCACTTTCTAACTCTTGTGATATTTTTCTTCTATCATATTTAAGTTTTTTAACCATACTCTCAAACCAACTAGAACATGGTTTATAACCACCTTTAATTAACCCATCAAATTTATCTAATTCTTTTTCATGTAAAAACTCATTTTCATTATAATCTTCTCTATTCAATAAAAAATGTACAATATCTTTGGTTTTTACCCAAAAAATATCTTTAGTAAATCTAGGGTCGTTTTGCCAATGAAGTTCCGATATATGAAAACTATTTAAACCTTTTATAGATTGTTCGTAAATTTCGTAATAAATCTTATCGTACCCATTTGGTGTGGAAATGACTATTACTTTACCACCGGTAGATAATGAAGCCATACACGCTGCCCAAAAATCGTCACCAGCTTCTATATATGCCGCCTCATCAAATATTAGTGTGGTTGGTGTAAACCCTCTAAGTGCGTCTACAGAAGTAGCTACAGCTTTTACTTCACTTCCATTATTTAGTTTAAAGTGTTTTTGTGAGTCTTTTTCTTTTGAGAATCCGACATTAATCCAATCTGGCCACTGATTTAAAAAACCTCTAACTTTATTAGCAAATTCTGAAGCTGTATCTAATTTATTTGCAATAATAAGAATTTTTTCTGGTTTACTTTTAGAAGCGAATTGGAGTTTTTTAGATACCCAGGCCGCTGTTGCTGTAGAAACACCTGCCTGTCTATACTTTTTAGTTATATTGTCATTATATTTCTCGAAATTACTTAACATCATTTTCTGTTCGGGAAATAAATTAAATGGTACGTACTTAGACTGGGTATTATCGTAAGTTTCTAAATACGTCTCAATAGCGTAATTAGTACCTTGTAAACACCTAGCATATTCTTGTATTAACTCTTGTTGGTCCATATGCTATAAATATCGGAAAATTATTAACCTTTTACAAACTATATAAAAAGTCTTTTTCTTCTTGGGTTAGAGAGTCCATGCCACTTCTGTTTATTTTATCTAAAATGGTGTCCATATCTAATTCTTCTGATTGTTCTGGTGTTGGTTGCGTTCCTAGGTCTACATCTATAGGTTCTGATGTTTCACCGGATACATCTTCGTAATCTTCTTGTTTTAATTGTTTAACTATATCATCAATCATATTTTTAACTTGGTCTTTACCTTTTTGACTTCCTGATAGTATTTCTTTAGCCAAAGAAAGGAATTCCTCAGCCTCTAATTTTACAAATCTATAATAAAAATAATTTTTAATTCTTTTTTGTTCATCTAAATCAAAGAAATTATCTGGATACACCTCAAGAAACTTTTCCCAGATTATAGGGCCTAATCTTAAATCCCACACTTCAGCTGGTAATGTGTCTTCCATACCAATTACCTCATCCGCCATATCTGGGTCGGATGGTAATCCATGTGCAGAAACATATTCCATAACACCTTTATATAGTTCGTGGACTAAAATAGGGAACATTAAACCTTTTGCTTTAATTGTTGGTGGGTCGGTTTCTAGGTCCAGTTCTTCTTTTCCAGCCATTGCTTGTTCTGCACCACCACCCCCAATCATACCTTCCATATCTGGCATTATCCAATACATTAAATCGTTTACTGACATTACAATAGAATATAAACCAACTAAATCAGGATTAATATCATTTAATTTTTCATTAACTAGATGATACATATAGTGAGCTTTTTTTGCTGAACCTTGTATTAAAGAATTTATAAATCTTCTTTTTTGTTTCTCTAAATCTAATTTCTGTAATCTTTTAGCCGCTTCATCTTCCATTTCAAAATTAGGGAACTCTAACTCCTTCTTCTTTTTCTTTTTTTCTTTCGGCTTTTTTTGCATACCAGAAATATCTGGCTTTTCTAATTTTGCGTCAAATTGTAAATCACCTTCAGGTATACCCATCTCATTAACCACTAACTCAACAGCAAGATTTTCTAAAGTTTCTCTATTTTCCGATTCTATCTGTAACACTCTTTGTGCTGCTTGCATTAACATTGGTTGTAATGACATGAATGTTTGTGGGTCTATATTTTCCACACCTGTAGCATTTTTTACTTTTTGAACTACGTCTTGGAATCTTTGTGAAGCTATTAGTTCTTCAAAATTATCAGGTATTCCGTCATTATCTACATCTGGAAATGCTTGGTGGCCACCTAGAGGATGTTCTTGTGAACGTAGCTTCGCTTCAATATCTGGTGACATTCTTTCTCTATTATCACCATAGTCGATTGGAGGGGCTTCATTTAATTTTTTCTTAGCCATGTTGTGTAAGTGCTTTACCTAGATTGGTTGATTGTAACCAATCAGGTAATGGTGATTTAGTTCCTCTAGCTTTTGGATTTGGTTTTGTTTTTGGTCTTTCAAAAGGGCCTCTTCTTTTTTTCTCTCCTGGTTTACTAGGTGCTATTGTAGGTGTTTTTAATGGTGCTGGTGCTGTAGTTGCTTCTGGAGCTCCGATATATTCACCATCATCATCCCTATCTGTTTCAACCACTTCTTCACCTAATTTAAGACCTCCTTTGTTTGATATGTTAAATTCTATTAATTTTTTATTTGATTTTAAAAACCCTTTTAGGTTACCTTCTGAACTAAATTTTTCAATTATGACTTTCATTGGTGGGTTCATTTCTTCTGATGCCTCACTAATAAGTGTAAATGCTTTTTTCTGTTCGTTAGTTAATTTTATTGTTTGTTTTTTTGGTTTGATGCTTTCCTTTACAGTTTTTAAGAAATTACGTTTACTGATTTCAGGTTGTTGGTCTTGTTCCACTAACGATAATATCCAATTCTCAACCATTTTTTGTTCTGTAACCTTTTCTGGTAAATTTTTATAATCTTCTGGTGTCATTTTAGACGCTAATTTATCTGCTACTTTTTTATTAGTGGCGTAAAGATATTTTTGTTGTGCTTTTGACGCAAAATCCTCATCTAATTCACCATCCCCTAAAAGAGTCATCTCCTTACCATCCTTTTCTATTTTTTTAATTGGTTCGTTATTAGGCGTAACTTCTTCTGGTCCCTCGTCATCTTCGACAACCTCATTTACTTTCTTAATTACTTGTTTAGTGTTACCTACTTTTTCATGTAACATCACTAACTGTTTGTCCGTAAATAAAGATAGGGTTCTATGTGTGAACCCTTCATTTATAAGTTTGTTAATTAATTGTTTTCTGTTTTTTGACATTTTTCAAAAAGTTTATCAAATTTTAATACTATATCTCTAGAATATAGTTTGTCTTTTATAGTTTGAATATCTTCACCAAAATGAAAAACTAATCTTTCTTCATTATCGTCAGCATCCTCTTCATCGTATGTTTCCCAACCCAAGGCTATAACCTTATCAAGAGCGTGTTCCATACCAAAATAATCTGAATTCTGAACTAACTCTAACTTAGTCTTGGTACCTTCTAATATACCAACTTTATTAATATATGACATCTCTGGTGGTCCTGGTTTTCCATGTGCTGGTACTGAATCCCATTCATCACCCCATAATTCATTTGTATTAACACCAAATATAAATTCGTAGATATTCTCGTACTTATAATTAGGTCCTAATTCATTAATGAATAATAACTTCATTATTTTACTACCCCAGATTTACTTATTAATATTTTCTTATCTCCTTTAGTTAAAACTAAAGAGCCATTTTTATTTTTTCCATTAATGGAAGTATTCTTATTTTCCTTAATATATTTTTTAACAGCTAATTCTTGTTCTACAGTAGATGAATATTTTTCTGCTAATCTATTAGTTCTGTTTTTTTTTAATCTACTTTTAATATATTTTTCAGGTGATTTTTTTTCAACATAAGATTCTAATAGTACCCCAACTCTCTTCTTTAATGATTCCATTGCTATTTCTTCTTCATCTCCCATATCTTCACCTTCAATATCAACATCAACATCCTCACCTTCCATATCCATATCTAGTTCCTCATCACCCATATCTATATCCTCACCAGCTTCTTCATCACCATATTCTGTTTCATCTTCTTCAAATCTATCTAATATATCTTCTCTATCTTCTTCATCCAAATTATCTAAATCAACAGCAGAAATGATAGAATTAATAACATATTTTATGTCCGCACTACCTAATTCTTCTTCTACATCTCTTAGTTTTTGTCCTAGTTTTCCGGTAAGTTTTTGGATTGGTTTCATAAATCCTTCCATTTCAGGTTCTTCATCTTCTGCGTCCATACCTTCATCGTCTATATCTACATCTAACTCTTCGTCTCCCATATCGTCTTCAATGTCCATATCCATTTCTTCATCACCACCTTCCATGTCTACATCCACATCCATTTCTTCATCACCACCTTCATCTGGAACATTTAAAACAAATTTTTCCTGTTCGTCAACTTCTTCCTCTTCTGAGTCATCCGTATCTATTTCATCTGTGTCGACATCTTCATTAGCAACCACAGTAGTGTATTGTTCGTACATCGGGTCTGCTTTACCATCATTATATTCTTCATTTAATGGTTTGAATATTAAATTCATTCTTTTAAGTGCTGCAGAGTAACTCTTAAATCTATTTTTCTTTTTATTTCTTAGCCCATCCATATAGTCAAGTTCAGATTCATTAATACCTGTTTTAAGGTAGTAACCATCTAACTCTCTAACAATAGCATAAGTCATACCATCTTTACCTTCCTTGATAAAAGATTTTGTTTGTATATGATTTTCTGTATTTTTTACAGATTCACCATATCGGGCAATCTCCATGATTCTTTTAATCTTGTCTTGTCCTGTTAATTTTTCACTACCTATAGGTTTTAAGTCTCCCATGATTTTTTTATTTTTTTTTATTTTATTTATTTTAACTATTTAATCCTCCACCACCAATAATTGTCGGCCTAAACATTGCTGTAGTACCTGTATAAAATGCTGATGGTGATGTTGTCCCTGTCATAACTGAATTACATGAACAATCATAACACATAAATACCACATCTGTTGCTACTGTAACCCCAGGTGGATACACAACTAAATCAATTGAGTGCCCAGCATCAATTGCCATTACCACTCCATTATATGTAAAAGTACCAGTTGCAGCAGTTCCATTAATAGAGGTACAAGTATAATCCTTATATGTTGTATCTTTACCTACTATTAACGCAGCTCCCCCTATTGGTGTCGTTGGTATTGAGTTGCCTCCGTAATTTCCTCCAGCCATAATTAATTATTGTTTCTTATATAAATACTTCTAACTATGGGAAACTTTTTCTTCCACAGTAAGACTTTTATCTATTAGTTCATTTCTAATATCATTTAGTTTCTTAAGGTACCCATTTCTTCTTAAAAACTTAAACGCTAAATTTTCATATGAGTACTCTCCTTTATCTTTTAACCCTTCTCCTCTATACTTTTTTAACTTGTCTTTGAATCTTTGTATATCGTTCATAGAATCGTCAATTTCTTTAGTTTCTGCCATTGTTTCTATGTTGTCGATTATACTCATCCATTGTTTAGATTTACTTAATATTTTATGTGAATCTAATATGACTTCTTCTTGTTTTGGTTCCACAATCCATTCATCATACATAACAGAATAAACCCCACTAGCAAAATGTGGTTCTTCCGCATCTTGTACATATATCTCAACCTCAAAATCTTTTACAGTAATATCCCTCAATGAGTTCCATATAATCCTTCTACTATCTAAATATTTTTTTAATAATGAATCTTCTTTATCTTCAAAATTCATTACAATATGTAGGTCCACATCTGAGAATCTTGACCAATTAAAATTAGATAGTGAACCTGTTAGTGTTACATCTTCTATTTCCATATCCACATTAACAAAATTTTTATAGTCATCAACTATATTTAATAACGAAACCCTAATTTCTGGTATCATTTTATAACTTCCGTTATCTATGAACCAAATATCAGGGTTTAATTCTTCGTGAACTTTAAAACTACTAATAATATTTTTGTTTGTGCCTTCCATATATTATAAATATATTAAAAGGTATACTATGACAATTTTTTATATTTATAGTTCTTTGCTATATTTTTGGAGAAGTACACTCCTTGGCTTTCAGCCATTCTCATTTTGGTAAAAATAGCTATCGGCACTTTTGTATAAGAATATTTTCCTCCTTTTTTAAACTCTACAATTAATTCACTTGTTTCTGTGTTATATTGTGAGTTCTTAATATTGGTGGAGTCATATTCGTTAATGATTAGTTTACCGTCTATTTTTTCTTTTTTAACACTCATTATTGTTGTGGTTGTGGTGGCGGTGGTGGCGGTGGAGGTGTTGGTTGCACACCACTTTGAGCACTTAGTTCGGTCATTTGTCTAGCCATTTGATTTAATAACAATGTTAAGTTTTTAACTGAATTATGCATTTGTTCTAACTTTTCATCAATAGATAATCTTTTCATAGGGTTATCTGTGAAATGTTTAATTCTACCTATTAAATCCTCAGCTGTTCTAAAATCTCTGTTTGGTAGCAGTGTCTCTTCTTGTAGTATAACTGTTGGTGTCATGCCTATTCCTGTTATACGAACAAGTTCATTCCATTCTTCACCAGCTGTGGTTGTATCTATCTCCTCAAATTCAATTCCACCAGAATTCAATTGTTCTTTAATCTTGTGACAATAATGACAAGTTGGGTTTGTATATAGTTTTATCATAATCTTTTTTTTTAAATTTATATAATTAAAAAATGAAAGGAAACCTTAAGTTCCCCCTCAAAATTAATTATTTATCATTATTTTACCTCCTCAAATTCTACATCAGTTGCGTTATCAACATTATCTTCCATTGGTTGTTCGTTTTCTGAATCTTGATATAGTTTAGTACTGATTTCTTGCCAAGTACTGTTGAGTTTCTCTGTCAATTCTTCTACACCTTCCATATCTTCAGATTTACAAACTTCTTTTAACTCTTTAATGTTATTTTCTAATCTAGATTTATCATTATCATCTAGTTTATCACCGAACTCCTTAATTTGTTTTTCGGTTTGGAACATTAGTGCGTCTGCTTGATTTAACTTATCTACCTTTTCTTTTTTCTTATTGTCTTCCTCTGAATTAGCTTCGGCTTCTTTTTTCATTCTATCTATTTCTTCATCAGATAAACTACTTCCAGACTCAATCTTAATGTTTTGTTGTTTACCAGTACCTTTGTCTACAGCTTTAACATCAATAATACCATTAGCGTCAATATCAAACGTAACTTCGATTTGTGGTATTCCACGTGGTGATGGTGGTATGTCGGTTAACTGAAATCTACCTAATGTCCTATTCCCTTCAACCATCGGTCTTTCACCTTGTAACACATGTATATCAACTGCTGGTTGGTTATCTGCTGCTGTTGAGAATACTTGGCTCTTGGATGTTGGGATAGTTGTGTTCGAGTCTATTAGTTTGGTCATTACTTGACCCATTGTCTCAATACCTAATGATAGTGGTGTTACGTCTAGTAGTAAAACATCGTTTACATCACCCGCAAGTACACCTCCCTGTATAGCCGCTCCCATTGCAACAACCTCGTCTGGATTAACTCCTTTTGATGGTTTTTTCTTAAATAGTTTCTCTACAGCTTCCTGTACGGCTGGGATTCTCGTTGACCCACCTACTAATAAAATTTCATCTATATCGGCAGCTTTCAAACCAGCATCTTTTATAGCTTTTCTACATGGTGTTAAACTTTTCTTAACTAAATCTTCAACCATAGATTCAAACTTTGCTCTAGATAAATTACGTACTAGATGTTTAGGTCCACTACTATCTGCTGTTATATAAGGAAGATTTATCTCTGTCGTTGTTGAGTTGGATAATTCCACTTTTGCTTTTTCAGCTGCCTCTCTTAATCTTTGTAGTGCAGAAGCATCGTTACTTAGGTCCATGTTATTCTCAGTTTTAAACTCATCAACTAACCAGTCTATAATCTTTTCATCAAAATTATCACCACCTAAGTGAGTGTCTCCATTTGTAGATTTCACTTCAAATACACCGTCCCCTAATTCTAGGATTGATACGTCAAAAGTTCCACCACCCAAATCATATACAGCGACTGTCATATCCTTATCTTTCTTATCCATACCGTATGCTAAAGCGGCAGCTGTAGGTTCGTTGATTATCCTCAAGACTTTTAATCCCGCAATTTCACCAGCTTCTTTTGTTGCATTTCTTTGTTCGTCATTGAAGTATGCTGGTACTGTTATTACTGCTTCGGTGACTTTAGTACCTAAATAATCCTCAGCTGTCTTTTTTAAGTTTTGTAATACTACTGCTGATATTTCTTGTGGTACATAAGACTTATCATCTACCTTTAGAGTTACTATGTCTTTTGTTCCCTTAACTACCGAATAAGGCATTTTCTTTGCCTCCTTACTAATCTCGCTGAATTTACTACCTATGAATCTTTTTACAGAATATATAGTATTTTTTGGGTTTGTAACAGCTTGTCTTTTTGCTGGGTCACCGACACTACGGTCACCATCTTTAAAAGACACAATAGAAGGGGTAGTTCTTTTACCTTCTGAATTAACAATTATTTCGGGAGACCCCGCTTCAACCACCGAAACACACGAATTTGTTGTTCCTAAATCAATTCCAATTATTTTTGTCATTTTTTTATTTTTTTATTTTATTTTATTTGTTTATGAAATTACTTTCACTACTTTTGTAGTACAATTACTATACCAAAGGTAATAAATAAGTGTTCAAATGTCAACCTGTCAAAATGTAATGACACTTTGTCAGGTATTGATTATTATAAACAAATGTAATAGATTTAAATAAAAAAGATATGATAGATTTTAGTGCAGATTCAGATATAGACGAAACCCCTGATGTAGGAGGACATAAATCACCTGCTGGTGAAAGTGGAACACCGATATTAGATAACTTTTCAAGAGATTTATCATCACTTGCTGCTAAGGGTCAATTAGACCCTGTTATAGGTCGAGATGATGAGGTTAAACGAATAGTTCAAATACTAGCAAGACGTAAAAAAAATAATCCGGTATTGATTGGTGAACCTGGGGTTGGTAAAACTTCCGTGGTTGAGCTCCTAGCTACCCTAATTCATAGGGGTGAGTGCCCTCGTAAATTATTAAATAAGAGAATTATCTTATTAGAACTAACATCACTAGTTGCTGGAACAAAATATCGTGGTCAGTTTGAAGAGCGAATGAAGGCAATTATAGATGAACTTCGTGAAAATAAAGATGTGATAATTTTTATAGATGAGATTCATACTGTTGTTGGTACTGGTAATTCTGCTGGTAACTTAGATGCCGCGAATATATTTAAACCACCTTTAGCTAGGGGTGACGTACAATGTATCGGTGCTACCACATTAGATGAGTATCGTGAGAAGATTGAGAAGGATGGTGCTTTAGAAAGAAGATTTCAGAAGGTGTTGGTGGACCCACCGACACTTAGTCAAACAATAGAAATATTAGAAAATATAAAACATGTATATGAAAACCACCATAATGTAACTTATGATAGAGAATGTGTAGAATTATGTGTTAAATTGGCAGATAGATATATAACTGATAGAGCATTCCCAGATAAAGCTATAGACATTATGGATGAGGTTGGTTCTATGGTACAAATAGATATTAAAACCCCTAAAGCTTTAGAGGGGTTACGACAGGATATTAGTTCTTTAAAAAATGAAAAAATAAATGTAGTAAAGTCACAGAATTACGAAAAAGCTGCCGATTTGAGAGATAAAGAACGTAAATTAACGACTAAGTTATCGGATTTAACATCTGCCTGGGAAACTCGTCAAGCTAAAAACAAAATAAATGTTACAGTAGAAAATATTATGACAGTAGTTTCTAGAATAACTAAAATACCGTTAAGTAGAATGAACCAAAACGAAAAAAAGAATCTTCTTAATTTAGGTAAACAATTAAGGAAAACTGTTGTTGGTCAAGATAAAGCTATCAATACAATTGTAAAATCTGTACGTAGAAACTCTGTTGGTATTAAAGAGTTGGATAAACCTATTGGGTCTTTTATTTGTCTAGGCCCTACAGGTGTAGGTAAAACTCATCTAGCTAAAAAATTGGCTGAGCTACTATTTGGTACTGAAGATTCAATGATTAGAGTAGATATGTCTGAATATCAAGAAAAACATTCGGTATCTCGGTTAATTGGTTCCCCTCCTGGTTACGTAGGTTATAATGAGGGTGGCCAGTTTACTGAAAAGGTTAGACAGAACCCTTACTCTTTAATTCTTTTTGATGAGATAGAGAAGGGTCATCGTGATATCTTTAATATACTTCTACAGATTCTAGATGATGGTTACGTAACAGATGCTTCGGGTAGAAAGATTAATTTTAAAAACACATTAATTATGATGACTTCTAATATTGGGGTTAAAACTTCTCAAGACTTTAGTAATGGTTTAGGTTTTACTACTAAAGCCACCCAACAAACCGATAAAGAAAGAGTTAGAACAATAATTTCAAAATCTCTAAAAAATACTTTTAACCCGGAATTCCTTAATAGATTAGATGATATTATTATTTTTGAGACTTTAGATAAGAGTAGCATTAAAAAGATTGTAAAGATTGAGCTGTCTCATCTAACCTCTAGATTAACTGAGAAGGGGTACACTATTAAGTTTGGTCCTTCCGTAATAGACCATATTTGTAATATTGGGTACGATGATAAGTTTGGTGCCCGTCCACTTAAAAGGTCTATACAATCAGAAGTAGAAGATTTCATTGCAGCACAAATACTTAAAAATATAATTAAGGAGGATAACACTTATAGTATGAGTTATAATAAAAGCACAGAAAAATTTAAACTAGTTGACAAACAATAGTGTGTGGATATTTATAATGCATGAAGTTAATAATAACAAGAAAGCAATCTAGGAGATTAATTAAGGAAGCTTTAGGTGTACCTAAATCTGTTGAATTTTGGGTTGACACCTTTTCTTCTATAGTTCATGATGGCTTATTAATGTTACTATCTTCTGATGATAAAGAAGTATTTTTTAATGGTGATGATATACAAGAAAAAGCTGTTTCCTTAGGATGGAATAGTCTAAATGATAAATTTTTAGATTTCCCTATGGCTGAACCACAATTAAATTTAAAATTAGTAGTTGTTCCAGATGAAAATATAACTATCGGTGATGATTATATTGATTCTGCTTCTTTTGATACTAGTGAGGTGGATTTGGTGGATGCTACCTTTGATGACGGAAAAACCTTACCTCTACTGGTAGGTGGTACAATTAATATTCAAATAAACATTCCTGAATCTTCTTATGAGAATGGTAGTTTTATAGAACTTTACACTTCTGAGATAAAACCTTACGCTGAATCTATTTTCTTCCATGAACTAACACATGTTTATGAATTTTATAAAAGAATATTAAGTAATACCGCTAAACCTAATTTTGAACAGGTTGCTAATTTAACTCAAATGTTAAATAAAATGGGTGCTTTGGATGATTGGGACGAGTTGATGTTTATGATTTATTTACACTTATCTTTTGAGCTTAACGCTAGAATTTCTGAAGTCTATGGGTTATTACGAAATAAGAAAATAAAGTCTAAGGACGAGTTTATTGACTTCCTTAAGACCTCGAGGGCTTTTTCTTACGCTAAAAGACTTAATAATTTTAGTGCTGATAAATTTATGGATGAGTTAGAGATTTCACAAGAAACAATAGATAGAATTAGAAAGTATGATGGTAAAAAGACACCGTTAGATGAGATAAAAAATGTAGTTTTAGAACAACTTATACAAAATTGGGCAATAACATATGAAGACTTTTTAAAAGATTTCTCAGCTGATGAAACTATCAAAATACCTACCTTATCACCCAAAGTAACTTCCTCACCAAAAAACTTTCTTAAGTTCTGGGAAAAGCGTTTTAATAAAGCTGGTAACGATTCCTTAAGAAAAATTTCACGTTTATATTCGTTAATTTAATTTATTTTTGTATATTTGTATCATACAAAGAGGTGGCACGCAGGGTCTGGTGACCAATAGGTTACTTCATAGCTGGTGTAGATTGGGCAGAACTCGAAAGGAGAAAGGAACCCCCCTCTTTGTTTTATATTTCTAACACAAAAAATTACACATGGAAGGATACATTTATTTAGGAGAACATTATGACGTATTAAATAGAGAAGTTGGTATATCCGATAAAAAAATCGGTTTGTCTATAGACCCTGTAGGTCGTGAACAATCTTTAACAAAAACAAAATCCCCCATTAGATATAGAATTGTTGCTGTTTATAAGGTTGACGATATGAGAAGAGTAGAAAAAATGTTACATAGTATATTGGATAGTCGTAGAGTTTTTGGTGAGTGGTTTAAGGATGATGATGATACCTTAGAAGGTGATTTTATTAATTTTATGAACGCTTATGGTGGTGAATTTTATAATATACAAGAAGTAAAAGAAGAAAATGCATTATTAAAAGAAGATGCTAGATTATTAGAGGTGGTTAAAAAACATGGAGCCCCACTTAACTTAATTAGGAAATATCTAGGTGTAGAATATGATGTTTTATTAGATAAAAATGGTATTCTACATTTTAATGGTGGCACTTTTGATACCCCGAATAAACTTTATAATAATGGTATTGTCTTTCACGTTAAAAATAAACGAGGGGGTAGTGGGACCAATAATCTCTCTCAATTTAAAATCAAAGAAACAGGAGAAAGATTAGTAGATTAGTTTGGCCAGATAATAAATTTTTATTATCTTTGTAGTATGAATTTAGAAAAAACAAGAAATATCACAATTAAACTACTAAGACAACACGGTCTTGTTGGTTACACATTCAAATGGGATAGGGCTGTTAGAAGATTTGGTTCTTGTAATGGCAGAACTAAAGTTATTACCTTGTCTAGACCTATGACACAACATGAGACTAATGAGAAGAGGGTTATTAATACTATTCTTCATGAAATAGCTCACGCTTTAGACTATAAAAAAAGAGGATACTCTAACCATGATTCAGAGTGGAAAAGAATTGCTAAGTCTATAGGGTGTAGTGGTGAAAGATGTAGTAGTGGGTCTGGTGTTGATAAGTCTCAATTTATGAAATGGGTTGCTTCGTGTCCTAATTGTGAAAGAGAAGTCTATTACGCGAGAAGAACAAAAGTAGAAAAAGCTTGTGGTACTTGTTGTAAAAAACATAATAATAACAAATATACGTCAGAGTATAAATTTAACTGGGGGCTTAACCCAAAAGTTGTAAAATATAGATAATGGAAAAACTTCAATATAAAATAAAAAACGGTCCAAGAGTAGAATCTCTCAATCAATTTGAGTTGTCTGATGGTACCATAGTAGCAATCTTTCAAGGTTTTAGGGGTGAGAATCCTGACTTAGACTTTATTGTAAAATATAAGGAACCTGGGAAGAGATTGAGGACACCGTCACATACTCATTGGATTGTTGATTTAATAGTTAAGGGTGAAATTAATAGACTTAGTACGTTAGATTTAGTTAAAGAGTTAATAGAAGTTTATGATGCTATTGACCCATTTCAGACTGTAGAAGAAAGGGACAATTATGAATTAATATACGCTAATGAGATAGCAAGAGATTTTTCATGGTTAGATGGGACCGGTTCTTTATCATTAGAATTAATAGGTACTTTAGTAGAATTATTCTCTAAATGTGAAAAACAAACGACAGGTGCATTTATGTTTAAAAGTATGTTAACCTTATCAAAAGATTACCTGGAAGGGAAAAAAGATTATTATCAAATAATAGGAACCTCAAAAAGAGTTTAAAATGAAAGAAAAATTAAAAGAATTATTATCAATACCTACTAAGACTTGGGAAGAAGAAAGATTAATAAATTATCTTATAGAGCATTTCGAAGAAAAAGGTTATGAATATGAAAAAGATGATTTGGGTAATCTTTATGTAACTAAAGGTATTTCCGATTATTACCCTTTGGTTCTTGCTCACACAGATAGTGTACATGAAATTAAAGAAATGGTAGTTAAAGAAGAATATCTTCCTAATGCACAAGGTGAAGAAAAATTAGCACTTAAAGCTTACACAAAAGAAGGTAATCTACCTACTGGTATTGGTGGTGATGACAAAGCTGGTGTTTTTATTTGTCTTCAGTTATTGGAAAACTTTGACGTGATTAAAGGATTTTTTCCGGTAGCAGAAGAAACTGGATGTCATGGTAGTAGAAAAGCTAAAAAAGAATTTTTTAAGGATGTTGGTTATGCGATACAATTTGACTCAACAGAAAATGACACTATGTCACTCTCTCTTATGGGTGTACAATTATTTGAGGAGGATTCTCTGTTTTTTAATAAAACTAAAAATATAATTATGGAACATGGTTTTACTGAATGGAGACATCACCCATATACCGACACTATGGTTCTTAAAGAAAGATTTGATTTTGCTTGTTTAAATTTTGCTGCTGGTTATTATCAGTATCATACCGATAATGAATATGTGGTAGTAGAAGACGTAAAAAATTCTATAAAATTAGGTGAAAACGTTATAAAAAAATTAGGTAACACTTTTTATAAATTTAAACCGGTTCAGAAAGAGTCTGATTTTTGGTTTGATTAACTGTGGTCTCTATCCATTCAGCTACAGGTCTGTAAATAAAAGTATTATCATCACCCAATATCTGTGTAAAGTCCTCATACTCCACTTGACCCTTTTCTGGGTTACGTTTAAAGTCTATTTCTGGATATAACCCTAATTTTTCCACATCACGTATCATTTCTGAAATTGTTGCAACTAACCAGTGACTCATATAGTGTAGGTCTTTCATCTGATTAATTTTTTTGGTGAGTGGTTCTTTCCAATATTTATCTAAATAATTTACTAAATAAAAATCTTTTATCTGTTTTCTTTTTTCTGGACTTTGGTCTAATCTTTGTTCTTTAAGGGGTAATTTTTCCATAATATCCTCTAACATAGAAAGGGTTGTTGGGTTCCAATAACTATCCTTATTAACAAAGTGTAGGACTGTTGCGGTTTTTTCGTCAATTTCTAAAATAGTAGATATGTTAGATATCTGTTTTCTAATGTCTTTATCGGAATTTTCTAATATCCTCCTAACTTTATTTAATATATCACTTAACGTATTCATTTATTATATTTTATTATAAATATTTTGTTTTCTACAATAATTTACATATATTTGTTATATATATAAATAAGAAAATTATGCCAAAATCAAGAAATAGAAAAAACCATAAAAAAAAGGTAGAAGCTAGGAACAATAAACTTAAGCAACAACAAAACGCTTTAAATAAACAGATTGAGTCGTTACAAGAAGAATACGCTAAAAAAATGTCTGA
>Ga0080013_1002282_pt1 | contig 22969 bp, 38 predicted proteins | sample ETNvirenome_6_85_FD_69236 | JGI IMG/M metagenome (GOLD analysis project Ga0080013, IMG submission 69236) | Marine viral communities from the Pacific Ocean - ETNP_6_85 (SPADES assembly) (version 2) | ecosystem: Environmental > Aquatic > Marine > Oceanic | place: Pacific Ocean | collected 2013-06-19 | reverse complement strand
TTCTAAAAAACTTTCTATCCAATCTGGATTGCATATCAGCTTTATGACATCATGTGGATAAGACGCAGATACTGATGCTTTTGTATCATCGAGTTTCCATTCTTGAAATCTGTCACTATCATGTTTGCTGTATGCTTTTCTATACTTCCTCATAGCCTGACCAGGAACACTTTGATATTTTATATCATTCCAATGCTCATCCGACATTTGCTGTTCAACAGTTTCGCTGTTTTCTTTCAACCATTGACGATATTTCTTATTCGTGGTGTTGAGTAAACTGCGCAGCTGCTTTGCGTGTGGCCCTTTTCTCGGGGCCCATTTACAAGCCAATCTGTCTTTATTATGTATCGCTTCTGCTATGACGTGTTGAACCTTTTCGTTATCGAAATACTCATAGAGATCTTTCCAATAACCTAACTGAGCAAGCAGCTCAGCATTGTCTTCAATAAATTTAGGAGAATCCTTTATAATTTCTTTCATGATTGTATGAAAGACTGCACGCTCTCCTCCACCAATCCGTGCTGCTCGCACCCAAAATAATATCTTGGCTGCTACTAATGGATTCTCCTTGAATGCTTTGTTGAAATTTTGTAATAAAACCTGCCTGGAACCATTTCGATATGTTGCTATATGGGAAAATAAATCAAGACAATTCTGTCCAGTTGATTCATATTGAGGTGCGTTATTTTCTGTCAGAATCATGTTGTTTCTAAACTTATTTAACGCTTTATTATTTTTTAACAGTTGTGGCAAGAGAAGCTCCTAAAATAATTATATTAATAATAATGTATATATATATGTATGAAATATTCAAAACCTGCTATTTTTTTTAATTATTTTTATCTTTCGTGAAGTTTATATTTAGTATATTTAGTATATTGAGAGCAATCTATGATATCACCGCGCCAATCTGTATTGAATTTATACTCGTGCTTTAACTTTTTAAATATATCATTACACTGCTGCATATCAGATTTAGTAATGAGTCGCCCCTGTTGGAGCTTTCCTCTCAGTAGCTCGATCATACTCATATGTTTGTTCGCCAATGCATCTATCCATTTGGGTCCGAGATAATGTTTATCCATTCTGACCAACTTGGCCACTATATCGCTGAGCCAAGTGAGTTTACGTAATGATGAACTTACTTTATCTGATCTATCCGTAAGGATCATATCGTTCTGCTCCTTCAGGATCGACTAACCATTGCTGGTAGAAAAAGTCAATAGTATCTACGTCTAGTTCATCAGGTTTAACGTCTTCTTCATCCATACGGATCAAAATATACTCACCTAACGTCATCTTTGAACGTTAACTCTATATTAGATATCGCCTTGTATTTCGTGAACAAAGTGTTGCACTTCTCCATATCTTCTGATGTCATCTTATCATCTATTATTTTTGATGTTATTCCTATTTTTAATTCCTGGATATATTGCAAATCAGGCTTAATCATTTCCTTTATTGCTTTCTCGTGCTTCTTCGATTTTCCAAGAAACTCATGTGCTGCCCACCCACTAATGTAGTTGCTCAATCTTTCTAACCTATCTAGTCTGTTTTGTTTATCCAATATCTGACGTGTTTTTTATTTCTTTATAGATTTCCAAGTGTCGTGCGCATACAGATCAGAATCAACATCCTGTTTTGTGGCTTTTTTTGGTTTTTTGATCGATACCGTACCGATTTTTATTTCTTTACCGTTAGGTAGAACTAAAACCCTTTCACCTCTTTTTGTCCATCTGATTGTTGTATTCACTATTAATATATTCCCCTTTCCTCTGCTTTTAATTCTTCTAATAAATCTTGCAAATCACCAATAGCATCATCCAGATATGATTCAGCCTGACTCATCATAGTATTGGATGATTCATTAGCACTATAATCAGGCAGACTATTTCTAGCAGAACATACTTCAGAACTGGCATATTCTGCATTCTCTAATACTTGTTCTAATTTTTTTCCAAGTGACATTTTTTAACTCCTTTGTTTTTGTGCATTTATTGGTACTCTTAATAGAAAATAAAATGTACTAATTGTTATTGCTATTATTAATAAATCAATCATTAGTGCTAACATTATTTTACCTCCTTAATTCTAACATTGACATCGGAACAGTATATAAACTATCGTTCATATTAACGACACATCTTTTCATATTGATTTTAGTAATTTCGCCTAGTGATTTTTTGGTTTTTTGAACCACATAAACTTTATCACCAACTCTAAATGTAGCTCTACCTAACATAACTTTACAATCGTTAATAAATGCAGATAATTCATTTAAATCTGAAAGACTATCTAATTTTCTAATTTTGTTTTTAATTGAATTCATCATTTTACCAGCCAATTCCTTCTCTTTCAATTGAAGGTTCGTAATCGGGATCACTGAGTTGATCTTCCCTTTCTAATTCATCGCAATCAGAGCAATTAGAAGACCAACTATTTTCATGTTCACAAATATCGCCATCATTGATTGAACTGTAGTCATCTCCATCACCTTCCGGCATGAGAGCGTCGGGATAAAATACTGAATATGACGCAGCTGGATCAATCGCAGGCATCGTTCCGGCATCGTAATGGGTTTCAAAATATTCTAATTCATCGGCATCGATTACGCCACCTGAATTCATTCTGTTGATTATGTCTATAATGTTCATTTCTGTTCCTTAATTAACACTATAATATACGGACAAATCCAATGCAAGGCACGGATTATTTTGAATTTTTTTCCTTTTTTTCTTTTCGGATTTGATATTTCTTGTACACCTTATTCAACGCCACCATCTGTTTTTTACTAAGCGAATAACGTTTTTCGGCTTGTTCTTTCACTGATTCGACAAATGGAATAGCGGAATAAGTGGCTTGATAATACGGTTTTTTATCACCATCGACATCCATTACTAAATTGTATACAAGGTTTATTTTTTCGATTAGACCTTGAGCGGCAGCTTTCTTCTCTATCAGCTCGGCTTCATCTAAAAATCTGGTATGTTTCAATGCTTTAACAGTAGCGTCGTACATTTTTTCTGTGAAAGGTCGTCCAGGTCGGTAGCTAGTATTCAATATGTTATACATATCTCGTACGAATCCTCTCTCCGGTAATCTGTTTTGTTCATTTAAATTATTTAATTTTTTAAATAATTCAATATATCTATGGGCTGTATTTTTCATAAAACTTACATATGAATATACGAAAAATACCAATGCGGGGCACGGATTATTTTATTTCTTTTCCGCTTTGAGTAATCTTTCTTCCCTTGTAGCTAAAAAGGGACTAGATTCATGTACTTGAGTTATCGAACCGCTCATTTCTGATGGTTTGTCTTTATAATCTTTAACAACATCCTTAGCGAGCTGTTCTATTTCTGCAACAATAGATTGCAATACTTTATCATCTAATGAAGATTCAGATGCTTTATTTTTTTTATCAGCCATTCATTTTCTCAATATCATAAAAGTTTAAATACCAAATTTTTCCTACATTATCTGAAACCCTTAAATCTTTATCAGGGAATCCCATTTCTTCAATTTTAACGACTGATCCTTTATATAAAGTTCCATCAATACTATAAATATTTTCCGTTATTTTAACTTTATCGCCTATCTTAAAATCCCGTTGAATCATTTCCCTTGACCTCTATACTTTTTTTTATAATGTTTTGATTTTGTCGAACCAGTAAGACCTCCACCACGTTGCCCACATTTAGTATTTCTTCCTTGACCCTGACGGGTCTTTTTATTCTGTTTTTTTTGATTACCCCAAATATCATGTAGTGCCATTATTTACATTTCCTTATTTACAAAATACCTTTGAATTAAAAAATTTACCGTTATTAGAATAATAACAATTTGGACAAAGTAATCTCATATTATCATAACCTTTATTCGATCCATCACCGTCGACGAAATCAAGAGTTAGACATATCTTTCCAGTTACGATATTTCTTTCATCCCAATTACATATTGCACATTCCTCCTGAGTATATCCCTCATCGACCATTCTACGTTTCAACGTAACATTAGAATATGGTGATTCTCTTTTTCCGTTAAAAATATCTTCTAAATCGATTCGATATTTCGCCCAACCTTTTTTTATTCCTTTACCGCGTTGATTTTTATGCTGCTCAAACAATCCATATTGTTTAGCCCAGTGTTTCCACGTCACATAATGAACACCGAGCCATCTCGCAGCTTCCATATTCGATTTCGTATTCGCGACTGCCCTTTCAGCCATCTGCTTTGTTATAACAAGTCTCTTTCCTGGAATGCGAATCGGTCTATGGGTAGGCTCAATTCGATTTTCAATCATGTTTTTTGATAAATCGTCTGGCGTGCGGGAATTGTCACTATGGTATTCGTTTTTATATTCAAAGCAGTGTAGTCATCTATTTTTCGATGCACCTGATTTGCATCACCGCGAGTAGCCCGCAGCCACAAAAGATCATCGGCTTCAATATCTTCAAATAGCATATCTTCAAAATCTGTTCCGATACCCGGTGTTTCAGACCAAATACCATCGCGCATTGGATCGTTTCTAGGCATTATACCTTCTCCCATTCATTTTTTGCGTCTTCAAGTATTTCAACAATATATTCAAATTCTTCCGAAACAGTATCAAAGATACCCGCTGCATCTAATTTATCATACATCGCATCTATAGCATTTCGAATATGTTGTAATTGTTCAAGACCTTCACTATCAATTTTAGCCATAATTATTCTCCTATTATTTAAATGGTGATTCTAAAAATTTTTTAAAGCCGCTTTCAACCTTTGACCAGAAATCACTAGAACAACAATCATCATTTCTTCGTTCTGAACTTCTTCTATTAAACCAAGATTTCGTTCTTCTATCCGGCCCTCTATTTACATCAATTTTCTTTTTCTTTTTTCTTGCCATTTTGTTCCTCCTGTAGCAATATTTTTTCAGTTTTTTCTTTATCTCCTGAATCATCTTTTAAATGTTTCATTAAAAATTCTGTGACGTCTTCGCCCAACCGTTTTAATTCGTCCCACGCCATTTGCTGAACAAATTCATCTTGCTCTTTATCTAAAACAAGTGTCATTAATTTTTGTATGTATGGTCCATATTTATTCATCACAATACCTCTCATTTATTATTTTATCTATTTGTTTCATTCAATTATTACCTTTAATGAATCGATATAACGTAACGAACATATATCTTCATAACCGCAATAAACCGTTATTGTATCGCGTATAAATTCTTCCCATACTCCCAACACCGTATATGCATTTCCATCACTATCTGTATAAGAAGCAGAATTAACCAAATTAGTCCTAATACCGGCAATTTCTATCTCTTTATTAGATACCCATGATACTTTTTGATATTCGCTACCTGTCCGTGCACGTAATGTGGTAAAAGTTTGAATATATTCTGGTAAAAATTCCAATTCATAATAACCGCTACTCTTTTCTAAACTCGGTGCGTCGATTTCTAAATAGTAATCGCTGTAACATTCTTCTACTGTGTCTACACATCCTGTTAATAATATATATATAAATATAACCCAAAAAATTAATTTTATTTTCATTTTTTCTTTTTCGCTCTCTTTCTATAATCTGATTGTTTGTTAAATTTCTTATTCTGTTTCTGTGATTTCTTCTTAAATTTAGATTTAGTATATTTCTTTCGTGTAGGTTTTCTTAAATCGTCGTACTGCTCGTCATATTTTTCACTTAATCTATCTAATTTTTTCACTTTTGACATACAATTAAATCCTCCTCGTATGTTTTTATTTTATTGATAATAATTTTAAAAATATCTAATTCAAATTCACCTACATCTAACCACTTATCAGTAGATAATATTTCAGGTAGTTGTGTTAAATATTGAAAGTTTTCATTTGTTAATTGTGCTGCATCAAATTCAACAATAATATCGTTACTAATAGTTCCATGTACTAACCAGCTGTGTATCTTTGATTTTATATTAAACAACGTATTTTTTTGTTCTTCTCTAATATATTGATTTACACCAAATCCTTTATGTCCAAGCCAGTCACCATAAATATCGCTGCACCACGGTTCTAAATCTCTTAACATTCTTTTGTCGCAATGACCAACTTTAAATCCAATATCATACTTTGGTGATATGATCGGTTTCATCATTGTATCGTGTTTAACCATACTGCCCCATTTACGAATAAAATTTCGAGTACTTCTTTGATTTTGCGCCAACCATTCATCAGTTTCTCTATTCTTCATAAATACTTCACCGTCAGGATTTCGTTTAGCGCCGTCTGCAAATCTACTTCCTCTACACGTCATATGATATACAAACCCTTTCCACGTTTGAATAAGTTTATATCCAGCTAATACGAACCTATTAAAAATATCACTGTCTTCTTTCGATTGTGGAGCGTATAATGGATCGTGACCACCAATTGCTTGAAAATCCTTCTTATATATTGCCCACGGCGCAAATATACCACAAGTAGTATTTTCCATCTGAAAAGTATCACTATTGTCATTCAACCAACTCATTAATTCTTGTTCTTTAAATTCTTCTGGTTCAATGCCGAAATCTTTTATAATTTTTTCAGGACCTTCTGGATGTAACGGTGGTTCAATTCTCGTCATACTCACTACTGCACCGGGCTCAATATACTTATCAACCTCTCGATCCAATCCAGGACAAGCGTACATATCCGCGTGATAAATCATCACTATATCGTTAGTTGCATAATCGTTCACCAACGTATCGTATAAAATTGTATGGCCGAGTCGTTCAGGGCCACCATTTCTATATATCTTTACATGTGGATCTTTTTTAGCAATTTCTTGCATCCATTCCCAAGTACCGTCAGTTGATGCATCATCTGCCCAACAAATTTCATGTTCAGGATTGAGATTTTTTCTTATCGATTCATAAGACCATTTAAGATATTTTAAATTAGAGCGGCTCGGTTGTATAAAACTAATTAATTTCATTTATTTTTCTCCAATTTTTTAACCAGGCCTTTTCTGTATAACTTTCTTTAAATCTTTTCAGGGCTGTTCCACTACACAAATTATAAAATTCTTTATTTTTTAATTTTTTAGCTATAATTACTGCCTTATCTAAATCACCAACCTCTACAGTTGTTAATGGGTGACAGATTTCTTGGGTGTCTAATCCGGTATATCCAATACAAGGTATACCGTGAAATGCACAGTTCATTGAAAATGTACCTGCTGCATGAGTTCTCATCAAATGGACTCCTATGTTATATTGTGATAAGTAATCTATCCATTCTCTCCAACTCATATAAGATAAATAATTAATATCTTCTATTTGTTCTTCTAACTTCTGTTTTCTACCCATCGATGGTGCTGATATAGGATCTCCTATTTCCCGCGCTACAATATAAGAATCAAACCCGCCATACCAACTTACAAAATTGCCACCAACCATTGTGGCATCGCCCCATTCATTTCTCGGTATCAGTCCTTCTGGTATCATCAAGCTTCTCATCACTCTGACGTCTTTGCAGCCTAATCCGAGAAAATAATTTACATCAGATTCGTTATGGCAGTATACCCAATCAGCTTCCATCAAAATATTATAATAGTGAAACTGTTTATCAATTGTATAGTCCTGAAAATACCAATGTGGGCCTTCTTGCATAACCGCTACTTTATCACATCGTCTTCTGATAAAGTCTAAATTAATATTTGGGTTTGTTTTTGGTATAATCACAATACCGAGATCAAAATGTTCTTTAGGTAAAACATCAAGAGAGCACATCGGAGCATCTAAAGCCAAACACCAACCTACTTCAGTTCTAGCATTGGGAAAGTCTCTTGGATACTTTTGATTATTACCTGTTTCAGAAAAGAATGCTATTTTCATAATGTTTCCAAATTAAAAAATTCGTCGACGCTTATTAAATTAAGCAGCGTCTTTCTATGTCTATCAAAAAAATTATATGTTAAATCAAACGCAGATTTTAGATTACTAAGTTTTTCAGACTTATCACTTTTTTTTATTATACCAATACCGTGGTCAGTGTCAATAACATACGCTTTTATATTATCTATTTCAGCTCTACATTGAACAAATCCTTTCCAACAATCTCCATTCCACGAACCAACAACTGCATATTTTCGTTGTAATATCTCAAATCGAGGATTACAGTCATGAAGAACAATAGTACCATTCGGTTTTAAATGTTCTAACGAATTTTTTATATCTCTATAAACTTGTTCTCCATGATGTAGTCCATCAATAAAAATAATATCAAAATAAATATTTGAACTTAAACAAATAAAAAAATCATCAGATGTTAGTCTAAAATGAGTAAACGGTTCCCCCTCTGCTTGTGGTGTAGGATCAACTCCTACTTTATGATCTATATTAATTTTTTTAAAATTATTTCCATCGTGAATTCCTATTTCAAGATAATGTAGATAATTATTTTTTACAATTAAATGATTAATTATATCATGTCTAAAAACTGTCCAGTTAACGTTCTCTCGCCATTTTTCGTATTTTATTATTTGTTCGGCAGAAGTACACATCGTTTCATCAATATCAAGTATCACTGGCTCATTACCTGATATTGATAATAAATTAATTACAGGTATCTTCATAATTCACTCATTGTAGAAAATTCTAATTCATTATATTGTTGCTGTAAATATTCTACTATTTGTCTAAAATTTTCATAATTAATTTCAGACCAACAATTATCGTTCCACTTTCCTGCTATATGTGATTGAAACATAAATGCGTTATTATGTAGCTGTATTTTATCTCTTTCATTAATACCATCACATCCAAATAACATTTTACAATCCCACTGCATTCCATGATTATGCTGTTCGTGCAATGCCACGTACTTGAAATGTTTACCGATATGCTTTATTGCACTATGATGCGCTATCCATCCCGGATTTCTCCATCCTAATGGTTTGTGGCCGACCTTTTCCCATTCAGTTAAACACATCCTAAGTCTAGTTTCAATCCGTTGATCTGTTTCTAATTCTAAAAATTCACATTCTCCGGTATCCGTTCTATCGCATGCATGAAAATGACCATGTGCTGCTAATTCGATCCAATTTTTCGATTTCCAAAACTTTATCCAATCTTTATACTTCGATATCGGCCATTGGCCGTGATAATTCGATGGTACAAATAGAGTGAATTTACAACCAAATTCTTTATTAAGTTCTTCTAAGTAACCTACTGATTTATCGCCCTCGCATCCCCAACCAGGTTCAGGGTGTAGATCATCTACTGCTACTATAATTTTATATTTCAATGCCATCTTTTAATCACGTCTATTAATTCATTATAATTATTTTTATTAGAATAATTGATTTCATAATCTCCATCATACTTAGGATTTAATTCACTAATCACATCAAATATAGGAATGATATTAGCGTCGGATAATTTTTTCCAATAACTTTCTTTACCAAAATAATTTGGTCTCAATTCCCTTCCCTGCGTTATATACAAAACAACTGTGCCTTCAAATAAACTAGATAAAATACCATTTCCTCCGCAAACACTTATAAACTTTTCTGTATTTGCCATAATTTTTAATTGTATCTCATTATAAGTATATTGAGGATACTGTTCAACAATATCATCAAATAATATTACATCATCCATATATTTAGGTAAGTCTCTATCAGTAATCATACCTATACCATCTATGTTTGCTGTAATATTTAAATTCAATCGAGCAGCATTCATTTCATTTTGATCTAATGTAAACAGTTCTTTATTTGTCGGTCTTTTATAAATTATATAATATCCCTGTTCGGCTAAATATGAAAATATTTCATATAAACATTGAATATCAAAATAATGATATTTTGGATAATTACCATGTTCAAAATTATAAATATTTGAAACGAAAACGACTGGTTTTCCAAAATTAAATTCATTATTTTTATAGTATTTTTTATATGGTGGGCATATCCATTGAGAATAATCTAACACCGCTGGTTTAGTTATTACAGTTCCAGCTTTTGTATCACCATGAATCCAATTATTAGGTAGTTCATTTAATCCAGCTGCTGCATTATCAATAGTTCTAAATTGAAATGATTCTTCAACATCATCACAAAAATAATAAAATGGCTTCATCCCAACAGATGTCACTACTTTATCGAGTTGACCATTTTGATGCAACCAATACGCATACGGTACAGTAAGTGCCAACTCTATACCAAATTCTGGATTTGATTTTACAATCATGATACAGTTTTAATTATCTGAAATGCTTCGGCATATCTAGTACCTGCTTGTATACCTCTATATCTAGCTAAAATTTCAAGATTATCAAGTACGTCAAATCCCATTGCCTCATACTTACACAGTTGACTTTTATGACATTGCGCTATTCTTAATTTAATATCAATATCTGAAATAGTCTTATACATATTAGGTTTCATTTCATTCTCAGTGTGTCTAGGGATCGGTATTTGTTCATAACAATAAACGTTTTTTATATATCTTGCAGCGGCAATAGTTGCTTTATAAGTAGCTATGTGGTCTTGATTTGAATCACCTGCCCAATGAGTATAAATTGTATCTATATCATATTTTTTAATAATTTTTTCTATTCCACTAACTGATTCAAAACTAAATGGTACATATAGATCTTTAAAATTTAAAAATTCGAGATCCGTACCCATTAATTTTGCTGCTTCCATCGTTTCTTCTTTCAATTCATTATGAGTTCTAATAACCTTTCCTGTGGTACCATCAACACTAACACTATTAGTCATTACAAGTATAATTACTTGATCGCCCCTTTTACTATGTTCTAAAATAGTTCCGCTACAGCCGAACTCTACATCGTCTGGATGAGCTCCTATTGCTAACACGTTTTTCATTATATTACATCTCCTGAAGATTTGGATAAAATGTTAATACTTTCATCACCACAATTAAATAGTAAATCGATAAAAGACATACTAGGTATGAATTCACCATGCGTCTGATTATATTCAGGGTGTTTAAAGTTTTGAAAATAAAATTGTATGTCGGCTTCATTAAACTTTTCTTTATCAACATATGTTCGGCCTACTGATCCAAAAACAAAATTGTCTGCTCCAATAACTTTGCACATGTTAATAATTAAATCTGTTTTTTGTCCACTAATATCATACCCCTGCTTTATTAAATCGGTCGCTCTGTATACAGGAATATGTATATTAAATTTTTTAAATGCATATTCTCTTATATGAACATTAAAATCAATTAAAAAATCCCAATTATTTTGATATATTTTTTCAATATCGCTATAAATTATATCAAAATAATTTGCTTTAGCATAAGAATAGTAAATACTATTAAGATGCTTTGTTTTCCAATTTTGGCTCTTATCTATTCTGACATCAGACCAATTTAATAAATGCTTTTTAACGTCTAAAACGGGAACTGTTAGCCATTGCCATCCCGAATCTGATTTAATTCGAATTTTATTTCGATTTTGAAAAACATCTTTAGCAAATTGAACACTATCCAATACGAAATATGCATCACCCATAACTGCTTTTGATATATACCCTAGCCATGGCATAAATTCTGGCTGGTGTGCTGTTAATACAATTCCTGGCACATCTAGTCTACGCTGATCTATACTTGGCGCAATTCCAATCATTTTATTTATTTAATATTTTAATTATTGACTTGATTATATACTGTATATCTTCATCTTTTAGTTCGTAATACATCGGCAAAGAAATATGACGACTCAATATATCATTTGCAAATGAAAAATTATTTCCCTCTACATACTGTTTATACATTATTTGAGCATGACATGGAGGATCATAAGCATTAGCATTTTGAATTCCAAAGTCATACAATAACGATTTAGCAAATTGTTCTCTATCTATACATTTATCTAAAATGAAATAAAAATTCCAATATGAACATGTTACTTCATCGTACTGCGGTAAAAATTTAATTTCTTTAATATTTCGCAATCCTTTTCTATATCGATCAGCTATATAATTTCGTTTTGCTACAAAGGCATTTAAATGACGTAATTGTGATAAACCTAATATAGCCGATATTTCAGTCATTCTAAAATTCTGAGATGCATATATAACGTCAACGCCATAATCCAATCCTTTAATTTTTTCATCGCGTCTAACTGAACCGTGACTTCTTAGAATTCTTGCTTCGCGATTCACTCTTTCACTATTTGTAGTTATCATTCCACCTTCACCAGTTGTCATAACTTTAGTAGGATAGAATGAAAAGCACCCCGCATCTCCTAGATTGCCTGCTTTGGTATGATTTAAACTTGCTCCATGAGCATGTGCCGCATCTTCTATGATGTAGATTCCTCTTTTATCACAGATAGATTTAATTTTTTCAAACTTAGGCGATATCAACCCTGCCATATGAACCCACATTACAGCGCCTATATTCGATTCGACATTTATATATTCTATTATTTGTTCGGCAGAAATACACATCGTTTCATCAATATCAAGTATCGCTGGCTCATTACCTGATAAAATAATTGCATTGACACTAGCGACAAACGTTTGCGTAGGCACTAAAATTTTCTTATTTTTAAGCCCGAGAGATCTAATCGATATTTCTAAAGCCGAAGTGCATGAATTAGTCGCTATTGCATATTTTGTTCCGATTTTTGATGCAAACTGATTTTCGAATTTCTCAACATATTTACCCTGTGTCAACATTCCCGAAGAAAGAATACCTTCGATTTTATTAATTATACCTATCCGATCTGAAACAGAAAAGTAAGGTTTCGCTCTCGAATACTTAATTTGCATACCAATCATAAAAATCTGTTAATATTTTTTCTAGAGTTACAAAACGAAAATTAAACTGTTTTTTAAATTTTTCATTAGAGAGAAAAAAATCTTTATTGGGGAAGGGCCCTCCTGACTTTGCAAGTCGAAGATGAGTTTTTTTGCCTACAATTTTAAAAAAAATATTTGTAAGCTTTATCAAATCAACTTTATCATCATTACATAAATTATATATTTGATTAGTCGTTTTATTTTCTATAACCTTATAAATACATTTTGCGACGTCATCCGCAGATATAAAACTCAGCTGTCCAGTTCCATCTCCATCTATTTCAATTTCTTCTTTTTTTAATATTTTATTAAAAAAATACGTTTCTCTATGCAGATGATTGCCTATCCCTAAAATATACGTGGGTCTTAATACAATCCACGGAATTGTAGATTGCATCAGATATTTTTCAATGTCGGCTTTTTCTTCGCCATAACCTTTATATATTTTAAATACGCTGTCCATACTACTTATAAAAATATATTGTTTAATATTAGAACTTTCAATTAAGGGAAATATTTTTTTTGCTTGTTCCATCTTATAGAGGCACATATCCACAACTACATCATATTTATCAAAATTTATTTTATTTAAATCATTTTTATAATTACGATCACCCTTAATTTTATCTGCAACCCATGGACCGGTTCCACTTCTATTAAAAACATCTACCTCATCATTCCTATTACGCCAAACTATCATTTCGACTAATATTTTCCCTACAAATCTATTCCCACCTAAAATAAGAATTTTCATATCAAATCAATTCTTGAATCTCCTCTACAGTAAATTGTTCCACTTCATTGGAATACTTACCTGTTTCTATAACACGTTCATGAAAATTCTCACCAGGTTGCAATCCAATCTGCTTTATTTTCAATTCTTCACCTTCTGGTAAATATTTATTGGCCATTGCCTGCAATAGATTTTTAACACTCATAGATTTCATCTCTGGCACATATGGATTAGAGTCGGAAGCATTTTCTAAACAATCAAAAATTAAATCTACCGCTTGTTCTAAAGTCCAAAAAAATCTAGTTGCTTTGGGCTCTGTCACAATAACTTCTTTACCTCCCTTTAATAAATCTCTCCATTTACATAATACAGATCCTGTAGAATACAATACATTGCCATATCGAACTATTCTAAATTTTATATTTGAATAATTTTTTTCAAATTGCTGAAATAATTTTTCCATAATATATTTTGACGCACCATAAACTCCGCTGATTTGAGCTGCTTTATCAGTACTAATTCCTATAATAAAATCTATATTTTCTTTTATAGATTCTTCAAGAACATTTAAAGAGCCATATACATTTGATTTTGTACATTCTCTTGATTGCAACTCAGCCATTCCTACATGCTTAAAGGCGGCTAAATGAAATACTCCAGCAACACCTTTAATGGCTTGCTGCACACAAAACCTATCGCCAACGTCTCCAGTAAATATTTCAGTCGAAGGAAATAATTGTTTTAATAATATTAATTGTCCCTCATCACGAGAAAGCACTACTGCGCTAGCGCCGGCGCCAACTATTCGTTTAACTACTTCGTGTCCCAAAAATCCACTTCCACCCGTTACTAAATATTTCTTTCCTTGCTGTATTGTCATCATTTTATATTTTCCCTTTTAATAATTTAATATCATTTTTAACCATCGTTAAAACCATAGTTTCAAATGATGTCTTTGGGCTCCACCCCAATTCTTCTCTAGCCTTTGAAGAATCACCTGCTAAATAAAATACATCCGCTGGTCTCATATATCTCTTATCTTGTCCTACGTATTTTTTCCAATCTATAATTCCAATTTCGCTAAAAGCTACTTTTAACAATTCTTTAAGAGAATGAAACTCTCCGGTAGCTATCACATATTCGTTTGGCTCATCTTGCTGTAACATCATCCACATCGCTTCCACATAATCTGGGGCATATCCCCAATCCCGTTTAGTATCCAAATTCCCAAGAATAATTTTATCTTGTAACCCCAAATAAATTCGAGCTACACCATCTGTAACTTTTCTAGTTACAAATTCTATGCCTCTCCGCTCAGATTCATGATTGAATAATATTCCACAACAATTAAACATATCATATGATTCTCTATAATTTTTAACAATCCAATGGCCATATAATTTGGCAACTCCGTACGGGCTCCTAGGATAAAACACTGTATTTTCATTCGCAAATTTTTCCATTTTACCAAACATTTCTGATGTTGATGCTTGATAGAATTTAATATCTTTTCCATACTCTCTAATTGCTTCTAACATTCTCAAAACACCCAATCCCGTAACATCACTCGTCTGTTCTGGAGTATTCCAGCTTTCTCCCACAAAAGACTGTGAAGCTAGATTATATATTTCATTAGGATCTGCTTCTTTGAGACATCTCAGTAGTGAATTTTGATCTGTCAGATCACCATTAATAAATGTTATCTTTTTTTCCAAATGCAATGTATTAGTTCTATTTTTTGATGATGAACGTCTTTCCATGCCATAAACTTTATACCCCTTTGTAAGAAGTAAATCTGCTAAATGACTCCCATCCATTCCAGTAATTCCAGTAATCAATGCTCTTTTTTTCATTTGTTCTTCTCCATTATTTTTTTAAATCTGAATACTCATAAAATTTATTTTTTCCATTAATTAAATTATTAATATTTGCATTAGACAATTCTAAAAATTTTTGAAATTTATCGTGCTTTTGATCACTAAATGAGTTAGGATTATTTTCATTTAATACATAAAGTCTTTTTTGTGGATGTCTGCGAGCATGCACATGCATTATATTTTTGCATATAAACTGAATAAAATTTTGTCCCATTAATTTGTCACACATTATAGATAATCCATGATCATCGTTATAGATCATACATGGTGGTATATTTACTCCAAATTTGATTAAATCTGAAGATATAACTAAGCACGCGCCACTAATCTTTGGTTGATTGATATACTTAAAATCAAATTCTTTAGTCTCTGCATTAATTTCATTCATTGTTTCTACAGGTAATGGCGATTTGGCTTGATTTAAATTCAAATGCTGTTGATCGTCATCTACAAACTGAATATTCTCATATTTGGTATGTACTAGTGGATCCCACGAAGCGTCCCACATTTTCCTATCAGCAAAACTTAAAATATATCTATGTATATTTTCTGAATCAGTATATTGTGCTAGTGTTTCAATTACTTGGAATGCTTCTTTAGGAAAAAAACTATCAGTTTCACCCCACATCACATAATCAACTTTTTTGCAATAATTGTAATTTAAGTCTCGTCTATAATCTGTATGAAAATAGTATTCATCCGTCTCTACAATTTTTATCTTTACTTCGTACCCTAAATTTTTTATAGCTTCTACACCTTCATAAAACTTTGACGTTAATTCAACTTCTGTTATTTTATCAGTATCTATTTTTTCAATTACTTGGCTCATATTAAAACATAAATCAATAATTACATTTTCTTTATTCTCTACCGTTTCGAGTAAATTTATAAGCCCGTCGATAAAATCTTTATACATTTCTATTTCGAAAAACATCACATGAGTTCCGATAACATATTTTTTAGTTAATTTAATCATTATTATCTATCCCCATATAAGTATCTATATGTTTTCTCCATCCACAAAGGTACATTTACTTCTTTGTTAGGAATACCGTTAAAATGCATAACATAGCCTACTTTTGTATGTAGCATATCATCTCCAATAATTTCTTTTTTTGGCATACAAGTCATATTAAATTCATAAGGCAACAGTTTTATATCAATACCATGTCTCCTTAACATAAAATTGAGAATAGTTTGATCTCTACCTATCCCGAACCGATCTACTAAATCGTATACGAGCTTCTTGTTCTGAAAATGAAGGTTTATCATTTCTTTAAAAAAATCTTTATGAGTTTTATTTACAATTTGAAATCCACCATTTCCGTATTCCCAAAAATTAAACCATTCATCCTGAAATAAATATTTTTTATAATGTTCCATACCTCTTAAAATCCAATCATAACTGCCGTCATCGTGAACCATACAATATTTACTATCTGTCATACCAAAAAAATTCGGGCAATCTGGATGAACTATTGTATCGGCATCGACCATAAGAATCTGATTGTAATTTATATTATTATGTTCTAACATATCAAATAAATAATAACGCTGAAAAATAATATGCATTTCATTTTGGTCTATCACTGGATTTTCTAATAAAAATAATTCAGCGTTATTTTTTTTGCAAAAATATTTCCAAGAATTGATAGAATATTTATATTCTTGTTTGTTATCAATACCTACAGCAATCATAAATACTATATTCTTATTCACAATCATATACCTCTATTTTGGCCACGACTTTATTCTCAGACCCATATGCATAAATTTTTTACCATACATTTTTAATTTAGACCTCAATTCATCTTCTATACTCAGAGGTTTCTGTATTTTTCCGGCATGTAATTCACCGCACAGTTCATCAATATATTTTATAGACCCGTCGTCAATCATTTTATTCAAAACATCAAATTCAGCACCTTCTATATCTAATTTTAATACTATAAAATCATCCTCGCTAAAATTATCTAATATATATCTACTAAAATCAATACACTTAACTATGATCGAGTTATTTTTATTTATATTTACCTTTTCTCTAATCAAAGAACTTGATAAATCAGATTCGTTGCTTAAGTACAAATTAATTTCTCCATCATGTATCCAAATAGCTTTATCTTCCAAAGTTATATTTTCATTAACCACAGAAATTAATTTTGAGACTAATACTGGATTACATTCAAATAAAATTATCTTAAATTCATCAGAATTAGGATATTTTGATAAAAATAAATCAAGAGTATCTCCGGTATAAGCTCCTGCATCTATATAATATTTATTCACTTTTTTCTTCTGCTCTTTTAACATTACAAATACATCCCTCCATATCATCAAATTTTGTTCCTGATGCATGAACTAGATCTTCTGGTCGCTCTCCTATAAATCTAGAAAATTTTAATTTATTACTTGCTATCAATTCATTGACTGCCTTTTTTATATCTCCGTGTGGTGATGGGAGCCCGTAATCATCAAATACAATAACTATATCTTTACCAAATAATCTTATTGAATTTTCAATATCACTTTTTACTTGATAATATTGGTGCCCAGCATCTATGAACACAACATCTACATCTTCAGGTAAATAATCTTCCCAGCTATCTTTATATAAATCCATTTTTACAAATTCAACATTGTCTTTATCTGAATTATTATTACGGGCTTGTTCTAAATTCCAATCATCCCATTCAACTGCTATAACTCTTTTGAATATATAACTTAACATTCGTGTAGACTGTCCTTGTGAAGCTCCTATCTCTACAATAGTTTTATCTTTATATTTGTCATTACCAAATTCTTTTAGTATGTCTAATTTTAATTTTCTTGATGTAGTATATTTAGCGGTATCCTTATGTAACATTTCATCTAAAATTTTATCATACTTGGCATTTTCTATATCATAATTGCTTTCAACTAAATCCCAAGTCTGTTTAATAATATCACTTCTTTGATCTTTTGGTATCCCATTAAAAACCCAGTTATAACCATACTTAATAAAAAAGGGGGTCTTGTCATCACCATCTTGCCAGTTATGGGAAAATAATTCTTTTCTGTGCATGTGAGTTAATTTAAATGCTACTGGTAAACTTAAATTCATATCAACTTTGTTTATTTGTAACCAATAATTAAAAGGTGTTTGTTCTGTGCTCTTCTTAACGATATTATCCTGCAAATCAATAAATGCATCCACGTTATTTAAATACAGCTCTTTAAATCCTTCGATCACTTTTCTATGAATTTCATTGAAAATTATAACCCCTGAACTTATATAAGTATGTTGATCTAATTCAAACCCGTCAAAAAAGGATTTATACCCTTGAATGCTATCATATATCCATCTCATATTATCTCTGTCTGGCCAACCAACGAACTTTCTATCTGTCAATTCAAATATATTTGGAGCATTCCATTTGATCATGCAACTGCTATCAGCTAAAAATATTTGGTCATAATCAATACCTCTTCTATCTAACTCATCAAATACAAATATTATTTTTTGCCAATTTGGCCTAAATCTATATAGATCATCCTCAACCGGCTCTGTAAATGGAACAAATAACACATCATTTCTCTCACACCAATATTCCCAAGACTTTCTAGTATATTCAAAATAATCATAATTGCCATATTTATGTGCATTTTCTTTATGAACGATAGCTGGCCACCACACTACATTTTTTTTCACTTCGTCTCTCCAAGTACTTTCTGCAATTTAACTAAATCTACTATCCAAGAAGAATTCATTCCACCAGAAATTGATAATGCATTATCATCAGTAATCACTCCTTTCTTTTTATCTACAAATTTTGTATGATTAAACATATAAAGATCTGTATGATTAAAAGCATGTTTCAACCTCTGATTTGTCGGAAAGAAATCTGGGCTATTTATAGAAATAACTTTAGTGTCAGGTTTGCAAAATAATACATTTGACATACCGCCACCAATTGGTCCCGCAACAAATTTAGCAGATCTAAATAATCCTATTTTTTCTTTCATGGAAAGATTTTCACAAAATATTTCTTTGTATCCATGATTCTGAAAAAGTTTAGCTACTTTATCTTCATTTATGCACATTCTCTCCTTTGTATAATCAGTTCCAATATTATCAGATTTGATTTGTGTCCATGTTCTTCTAGAAATATATATTTTTTCCTCTCTGATGGTATTATCGCCTTTCATCGAGCTAATTAATGAAAATATACTGCTATGTGGTGGTTCTAAAGACATTCGATTATGAGTTAATGAAGATGCAATAATCATAGTTTCATATTCTGTTTCTAAGTCGAGAAATACCAAATCTTTTTTTTCGACACCTAATAAATTTAAAGTTTCATACACAAATGGATATAAATCATCTTTGTGGTTCGGTGTATTGATTAATAATTTCAACTCCTGAATCTTTTTCTTTTCTTTAAAGTAGGAATACAAATAAGGCATTGTATCATAAATCCAATGAAAATAATTTGCGCAATTATAAACAAAATAAAATACTGGAATGGTTTCTATTTTTTTTATATTTTTATCTGCGCAGTCCCATTCCATAGTTTCTTCATAAACAGTTCCTCTATTAAGAGACATGAATTTTTCAATTGTAGGAAGAAGTAATTCATTCTGTGTCTTAATAAGTGGTTGTGGATAATGGGCGCCCATACCTTCAATTGTACAATTCTCAAAATATCCAATCTTTATGTTTCTCTCATCTGAAATGACATTAACATTACCTGTTTTTGATTCATCCCAATATTTAATTTTCATAATTTTCTAAATCCTTTGGTGTTCCCCAACAATGATATTTATTTACATCAAATATCTTCACATTTAAATCTGTTAATGTATTAAAAATATTATCAATATAAAATTCACCATTACTTCGTATATCATTTTCATATATTTTTTTTACGCCGTCAATAAAATATTTAGCTTTCTTAAAATAAAAGGTTCCGACTATAGCATGATTATTATAAGAATCTTTAAACGCTCGCTGTTTAACATAAGTTTTTAATAGATTTCCATCCTCATCTACATCTAACCAACTATAGGAACCTGGATTATCTGAAAATGCTTTATTCCGTATTGTAGTCCAAACAATAACATCTGCATCTAATGAACTGTATTTATCTTCATTCCACTCCAATCCGTAATCGCAAGAGCTAATCAGCAATGCTTCTTCTAGATCCACGTTTCCTCTCACAATACCAATTTCGGCTGTAAGCGCCTGGCCTTCAGTAATCTTATCTATTGAAACAATTTTAGAATTGCGATATTTATCTAATAATATATTATCAATTTTATATTTCTGTATGTGATCTTTTAGACAGACAAAAATATATTTATCGGCTTTAGGTAAACATCTTATAGCCTCGTAAATCATATAATTACCATTAACACTAATTAATGGTTTTGGTATATTATATCCTTCTTTTGAAAAACGGTGTCCCCCTCCAGCTAATGTTATTAAATTAATCAACGTTTTAATAATCCTATATAATCTGAACATATTCCGTAAACTGGTACTGGTTTCCACTTTAAAATATCATTCTTGCCTATCAATGGAATTATACATTCATCATTAATATTTTTTAAATTATGGGCCCAAATATGTTTATCGCTTATTATAGTATAATCTTCCTGTAAATGATAAAATATTCGTAAATCTGTTTTTATTAATTTAGATAATGCTTCAAAATCTTTACAATGTATCCATAAATTTTCTTTTCTTTTTAATAGCCAATTAAATTCAATTCCATAAATAGGATTAGCATGCCCCAACCAAAATTTACCATTAATATAACGAATATCAATTTCTACATCATATCCCAAGTCAATAGCTTTCTGAATATAAGATTTAGTGTTTTCTTTATCAAGATTAACGCTATCGATATTTCCTCTATGAGATATTAAAATCATAATAATCTTTCCAGTATCGATAACATCTTAATAAATCCACTTCATTCTTCACTTGAATCCCATCTAATATGGTACCCCACGCGTTAAAATTTTCAACCTCTTCTGGTGTTCCGAATACGGTGACATGGTCAGTATCATATACAGTAACATCCAATCCATCCTTGACCATCAAATTGTACACTAAAGTCACATAATATTCACCTCCCCACGTTATATTCTTATCGATCAAGTCAGTGAAATACTTCTTCACATATGCTCCTTTCTTGAAATAATACGTTCCAGTTGAAGCATGCTCCCTCATAGGATTGTCCGTATAGGGTTCCTTCTCTTTTATTTCAATCAATTTGTTCCCATCAACTTTGCAATAAGCCATGAAAGTCGAACTCAGTCTATGTGGATGAAAATCAACATGAGTCAATATACACCCATCTGAATCACTGTTCCTAATAAAATTTTCAAAATCTTTCCGATTCCACAAATAAGGATTATCACAATAGCAGACGATTATTTCTTCTTCATCATCAATAAAATCATATGCCACCTGCATAGTATGAACTGGTCCTTTATTATGTTGAGGTATAGATAAAATTAATGCATCAGGTCTTAAAGAATGCAAAACTTCTTTTATATTCGTATTTTTTAAATGCATATTATTGCAAATGAAAATAATTTCGTCATCATCTGAAAACATATCAATTATATATTCTATAATTTTTTTGTTATTTACTTTAATTAATGGTTTTGGATCTATGTATCCTGCTTCTATAAACCTATTGCCAATACCTGCCATTGGTATTATTATTTTCATATCAAATCTCTTCTGTATTTTTCTGCGCCCATGTGTTTAAGTGTATTTATTTCTTTTGTGGTAAGTGGTTTAGATGTTAGTCCAACTTCTTCCTGCATATGTAATATATAATCATTCACTGATTTATTTTCTTTCATTAATATAACAGCATCAGGAAAAAGTAAATCACTAGAATTTATATCATTAAATATATCTGAATGCATTGTGAAAGTTTTAGCATTTTTTATTAACCATCTTTTACATATTTGATTAATTTTCATATTGGATTCTAAAACGTCCACGAATGTATTACCGTGGCATATTAAACCATGATTTTCTAATAAAATTACTTTATCATGTTTTAATTTTGATATTGTCCTCGCAAGATCTTCTCCGGGTGAGGTGTAAGGAACATAATCATAACTAGATAAAATACTGCTCATTATTTCTTGAGATTCCGCTGAGCACAATATAACATTTAAATAAATAGGGTGAGCATGTAAAACTACAGGAGACGTTATGTTAATATGCATGCTGGTTTCCATAGAAGGTCTCTTTTGTAATTTATTTATTGGTATTCCATGTAAATCGCATACTGAATATCCTTTGAGCATTGAAACATCAGCCATGCTATAACCAGATGATGTTATTATCAACTTGTCATCAAATTTATAAGATAAGTTCCCGCCGGCACCTTGGATCAGATCATATTCGAATGATAAGTTTCTAGTTGCCATTAAAAAGTTTTTGTGTAATTCATAAAATCGTTGTATTCTTTCAATTAAATCAGTATCCTTTTTATTTATGATATTACACGACAGTTCTACTGTTTCATATCTCTTCTTGCTAAATC
>Ga0080013_1002281_pt1 | contig 22975 bp, 43 predicted proteins | sample ETNvirenome_6_85_FD_69236 | JGI IMG/M metagenome (GOLD analysis project Ga0080013, IMG submission 69236) | Marine viral communities from the Pacific Ocean - ETNP_6_85 (SPADES assembly) (version 2) | ecosystem: Environmental > Aquatic > Marine > Oceanic | place: Pacific Ocean | collected 2013-06-19 | reverse complement strand
GGGGAAAGAATACTTATTGTTGGAATTCCAGTATCAACAGTAAAACTTTTGATGGGGGATGTAGCTATTTGATTTATTGTGCTTGTTCCAATACATTGCCAACTCCATTCTCCATCTTCTGTTTGATTTCTAACAAAAGAACTATATGTTTGATTTAAGTCAAGACCATCATAATCATAAAATTCACTATAATCTAACCCAGATGTAGTATTATAAAGATTTAAAGTTACATTAGTTACATTAGTTCCTAACTCAGAAATAGTCCCAGCTGAACAATTAAAAACAGTATCTATCCCATTATTAATACTCCCCTCTTGAGGTGTTAATTGTTGAACAATTAGTTGATCTGCTAATGTCATATTTAATGTAGGTGGGTATTCTGCCCAAGTTTTAGCTAAAACCCATTCAACATAAATTCCCAGTTCCCCACTATCTCCTCCACCCTCATATTGAATTACTTGAGTAGTTCCATAATTAGTCCATCCAGGAACAGTTCCTGCAATATTATTTTCGGTAAAAGAACTACTTGAGTTCCAAAATTCAAAACTATTAGAACCAGTTATACTGAATCCTGAAATTTCATAAGTGCCTACATCAGTAAACATTTCGCTGGAGCTACCAAAACTGTAATGAGTGCTTCCTAAATGTGCATGGGGATCTCTTCTATTATAAATAGTTGTTCCATAAGTTACATATACCCCTGTTCCAGTATTTGCATTAGCTTGATAACCTCGTTCATAAAATCCCCAATGTTTATAATTTGCGTTTCCAACCTTAGTAACATTTGAGAGCATAGTCCAGTTTCCATCAAATGTAGGAACTGAACGAGTATTACCTTGCAAACATCTAAAATATCCAGAACTTACGGTGCAAGTATCTGCTGGACTACCACCTCCAGATTCCCACTTACTACTATTAAACCCATTTTCAAAATCATCATAGAAAGAATAAACTAATGCAGGGTCATCTGATGGAACAATACCTCCAATTCCATCTGTCCAAATACTCCAATCAGAACTATTTTCATAAGGATTCATTGTATTTCCTGCTCTCATTTTCCAAGAAACATTTAATGCTCCTTTTTCAGCACTTTGGCAATCTCCCTCTACTACCCTATCTACCTCTGTTGTATCTTGATAAACAATAAATAAATCAGAACAATCAGATTCCAAATTTAAATTTGAACCATTTAACCAATAAGTAAAAGTATAATCTTCGTCAATGTATGTTGCATTACCCTGAAGAATAGCAGGATATTCAAAGGAGGCATTATTATCCCACGGTTGTTCAGCCATTACAGGCACAGCCATTAAAACCAACATCAAACCAAACAATAAGAACCTCCTCATATTTCTCCTCCACTTCTGGAAAATCCGTAGATCACAGTTAAAAGAATAATACCAAATCCAAATATGTAGAAAGGGAGATTTGCGAATATGTTATTTATAATGACGCTATCTGCAGCAACAGCAATAGTGGCGTTCTCTACAAGTTTCTCGTGAACATTGGATATAATACTGGCTACCAGAACCCCTATTGGCAACACGACAAAAGCACTTATAGGGAAGAACGCTGGGTGTTGGTGTAGTTGGAATCCCATTACTGCAAAGAATATTAGCATACCTATCAATACAATAAAAGTCATATTACCAAACGCAGGATATAAATTAGAAGTAGTTTTCTCTGCCATAGCCGAAGCAGTAGCATCAGCTTGAATTGGTGAAGCATTAGCAAATTCAGAAAATATTGTTTTGCCTACATATACCACAACTACCAATGCGAAAATTACAACGATAATTGAAAACAATCCAAATATACTTCCACGCTTATCTATCATTCAGGTTTTCCTCCCTTTTAAGATATTAAAGGTTGTATTTAAAAGTTTCATAATGGAGAAAGCTACTACTGTTAACAATAAATAAGTAGTTGCTGTGAACATGGTTATTATGATTTCCTCAATGTTTTGGTTTAAGCTCTGTGAAGCGACCATACTTACAGCAATAGCCCCTAAACCAAATAGTATTGAGGATAACATTAATAACAATTTAATAGCACTATACTCTGAACTCATCTTGCGAGATACATACATCATAAACCCAGAGATTCCCATTAACCCAAGCAGTATAGCATATCTCCAGTTCTCTGATGGTTCTCTATAAGTAACAACCAGCATAGGTCTTGCACCTGGATCAATTGCATTACGAGAATAAATACCAGTAAGTGTTGCTCCAGCCAGTGCAGTTTCTTCAACACCTGCCATTCCCAATCCCCAGAAGGTGGTTACATTTCCAAAGAAAGATTCTATTTTCGCTGCTGTTTTAGTAGCATTAAATTCCATTAAATCTATTTGGAGTTGTGTGCCTTCTTCGCCAGGAGTTAAGTTATAAATGTTATAGGTAAATCCATTTCCCATATCTGTCCAAAATTCGTGATTCCCTAAAAGATTGTTAGGATATTGCTCATGCCATTTTGCCATAACATTAAAAGTAATGTTTCTATTCTGTGGAGAACCTATTGTTTTAACAGAGAAGTTGAAATATAAATCAATAAGTGTTGAGTTCTCAGGAATTGCTGAAAGGTTATACTCTACAACTCCACGAGAAAATAAATATCTTGAACCTTGTTTTCGTGAGCTAACATAAATCAAACCAGCAGGATTATCAAATCTCCTGTATTGTGTCATTGGAGGTGATCCTCCCATTTGTAATTTATAAATATAAGCATCATAAGAAGCAGAAACAGTAACATCAACTTGAGGGTCAATGTAAATAGGATAATTAGTTTCTTCAATTAACTTCGTGCTATTAATATGAGTAACAAAATATGTAGTATTTGCAAAGGTTTCAACCTCTAACTGTGCTTGTTCTATCAAGAACTTATCTCCGTTTAATACATTAACATGTCCTATTTCATACCAAACCTCGCCATCCTTTAGAACCTGAGTAACATTAAAATCAGAAGCGTTCTCGCCAGTTCCTGTATTGGTTATGTTGTAAGTGAAGCCAGGAGTTACTTCATACCAAACATCAAAGGTATCTGCAAATTGTGTGTTCTGAAAGAATCCCTGTCTATCAATCAATACAGCATCTTTAACTCTGCTTGGCAGGTATTGGATTTCGTATTTCAAATCGGCAGTTAAATTGTAAGTAGCTGTTGAACCATTTATGGTTGCCTCGCCAGGAAAGAAATAAACTTTGAAATTACCATACTCTACACCAAATAATTTATACCCAAACATATCCTGTTGGTATTTGGTTTGAATATGAATATCATATTCGTCTTTAAGGTTTAACGCATACTTGTTAACAGCACACCAATCGTAGCCCTCAACTGGACAATCAGTAGGAGTTTCATTATGATATTCCTCATCTACTTCTGCCCAACCACCAGTTCCAGGAAGAAATGAATCTCCCGCCTTGAATCTTATTGGCTCTGCCTCTAATGTGATTGTGCATATATGATTCTTACAAGTAGTAGTATGCTGTTCTCCCAAGAGATTACCCATAACTAATTGAGGAATAAAGATGATACTAAATAACAAACTTAAAATTAGTATTCTTTTTCTTCCCTTTATTAGCTTTGATTGTAATATTGGTTTCAAATTTAACTCCTTTTAGTTGTTCTGCCAATCTCCTTGTTTTTGTAACTCCATCTATATCTTTGCCCATTTCCTTCAAGAGTTTCGCAAATTCAGGGTGAACTCTTATCAGTATACTGTTTTTCTTTTCCATATTATCTTTTGTTTGTTCTAAGTAAGTTAACTGCTTGGATTGCAAACATAACTACATAGAAAAATACAATGAACATGAACACATACATATAACCAGAATACAATGCTAATACTAAATCTTCAATATTAATATCATTTAATCCTGCAATTATTTTAATAATAATTAATAAAGGAATAACGGATACAAAACTCATTAACAATAAGAGTAATCTTATTGGAGTATTCTCTGCTTGTATTCCTTGATCGTTCTTCCCTATATTAAAAGAGATATATGTCCATAGCCAAATGATACCTAATACTCCCCCGACTATAGCTGTTTCCCACATATTATTTATCCTCCTATTCCTTTGTTATGTAAATGAATTGATACGATAACTACGACAACACATAATCCCATAACACCATAAGGTGCTAATCGTTCTAATGCAGATTGCACTCTGTATCTCGCTGTCTTTGTTAACATCACATGAAACAACTGTTTCTTTAGTTGATTATCAATAGGTTCAAAATAAGGTTGAATCTCTCCTCCCCCATCTACAAACTCTGTAACCACTTTTAGTGGTCTTGTCCATCCATCATTCCCTCTGACTAATGGGCAAACATATTTTTTACCAGCCCTGTATCTTTCTGAAAGTTTGGGTTCTGGTATTTCCACCTTTGCTCTTTGAAGTTTATAAGTAACCTCTCCAGATTTCTTATTTTTGGTTCTAACAATAAAATCTTTCTTTACTTCAAAAGTTCCTGAACCTGATATTTCAAATATCCACGCTTCAGCCCAATACTTCATTCTCTTTATCGCTAACCATCCTCCTCCAACTATTAAAGCGAAGATTAATAGGTTAAAACCCAAACTAATTAATTGTCCTAATTGTCCTCCACCTGAAAACATTCCACTTGTAAATCCACTTGTTGCTTCTGTTAATGTGCCCATATTTATTGTCCTCCAGATAATATACTTCCGACTTTGTTTTTCTTAAAGATATTACCAAATACATTCCCATTGTTATGATCTCTGGTATTTGTGTTTTGAACATCTCTGATGTTCTCCACACTTCTAATCACAGTTTCTCTGTGTGTCATTTCATTACCCTCTAATGCCCTCATATAATTAGCATAGATTTGGTGTTCAAGAATGTGCATAATAAATGTCATATTTTCAGGATTTATTTCAAATTCATCTCCTCTGTGCCAGAAGATTTGGCAAATATCATTACAAACATCTATCATCATCTCTCCTATCTTCTCAATTTTAAAATGGGAAAGTTTAATGTTCTTATCTAAATGCCCACCGAATTTAATCATAAAATGATGAACACCTTTATCATTCATAGGTGGAGCAATCCCTCCCATCTTATCCCATCTACCAGTTTCAGGATTAAAGATTTCTCCTGCCAACATGTGTTTTACTCTGTGTATTAATGCTTCATCATCTAATTCATAAATGGATACATTACTCTCTTGAGGTTTGGATTGCATACTATCCATCATCATTTGGTTTTGAGCTTGAGGGCTATCTAAACCTGCATCTCCCCCTTCAAGGAGTTCTATTGATTGTGCCATTATGAATTATCTAAACGCTTGTTCCATTAGAGTTCGTGGGTCTTTTATTTTCTTTATTCCTTTAGTAGTTCCTGCTCCTTCAAATCCAGTTCTTCTTTTCTTCTTTACTAATTTCTTTTTACCTTTCTTAGTTACTTCTTCATAGTATCCTGTTCTTTTCTGTGATTCAAATCTGGATTCTCCAATGATTGCTCTCCCTACTTTTCCAGCTCCTCTTGCACCTTTCCTGCCATATTTTCCTGTGGCATATCCTGCTTTCAAAGCACCCTTTGCTTTATGGTGAACTTTCTCTGTCTTTGCTCCACGATATATTCCTTTCCCAAAACGAGTGATTTTATCTTTATCTTTCTTTGTAGCCATTTTGTATGTTTTCCTCCCTTTTATTTGGAGGATATAATTCTCCACGCTTTGATTCCACTTGGTGCATCAGCAACAGCGAACTTTCTTGTGTTTCCTTTTACTTTCCTTGTAACTACTTTATACTTATCAGTTGTAAAGGCTTTCTTCTTCTTTAGATCATAGAATTTTAGTTTTGGCATTTTATAATTTCTCCTTCTCTTTGTAAACCTTTTCTAATGGTTCTTTCATTACTTTCTTGAATCCCTCGCACAAAGATTTTATGTCTGTTTTCTTCCAGTATTTCTCTGGTTTATTCATCATTTTAATTTAGCTCCTTTAGTTGTTTTTTTCAAACCTATTGGGAGAGAAATAGCGAAGTATATCTTATCTTTGTTGTCGTAGTTCACTTTGTAGATTTCTGGTTTATATCCATAGTCATAGTTTACTTCTTTTACTTTTCTTTCTGCATCAAATAAGGTTTTGAATTTAAGTTCTTTAAGCCCAAAGAATTTAGGGGCATATTCTAAGCCCAATGCTTTCTTCTCTTTTTCCTCCCCCATTTTAAAACAATCTCCTCTTATTACTCTGACGAGCCTTCCAACCTTTAACAGTTATGCCTTGGTGTTCGCCAGGTGTATCAATAGCATACTTGGCTTTTTCTATATATATGTTTGTTTTTGGAACAAATCTTCCTTTTCTAATTGGTTTCCTAACCTTGTGTTGGTTTGCGTTCCAATAGTAATCTGTTGATTCACGAGCTACAGTTTTTCCTGCTTTACTAATCTTAAAAGTTCTTGCAACTGTTTGGTCTACTGCTCTCATTCCCATACTCAAAGCATCATTCTTTGTTAATATTTGTTTGTTTAATTTGCTGTATCCTTTTTCTACAACTCTACCATTTTGACGAACTATCTCCCTTGCGTGTGCGTGGTATCCTGGCTGTGCTTTTTTCTTTCCAAACTTTGCTGGGAGAATCCCAGTTGCTGGAATATATGGTGGTGGTGGGGGTGTGTATCCTCCGCCAGGTGTGTATCCTCCGCCAGGTGTGTATCCTCCGCCAGGTGTGTATCCTCCGCCAGGTGTGTATCCTCCGCCAGGTGTGTATCCTGGAGCTTTAGGTTGATATCCTCCTGCTGGTTTATATGTGGGAGCTTTAGGTTGATAACTTATAGCAGGAGCATATTTTTGTGTTGTTGGTTTGTATCCTTCTGCAGGAGCATATTTTTGTGTTTTTGGTTTGTATCCAAATCTTGTTATTTCTTCTGGTCCAATGTATTTATATTGCCCATATTCAATTCCAGTTTCTAATTTTAATTGTTTAGCTGCTGCTCTCCTTTTGCTTACAGGAATATCTGTATCTGCTAATTCTTTTATCAATCTTTTTTGTTCAGGTGTAATCTTCACTAATTCTGCTGGTTGGAATCTAACTCTTTCTCCTCCAAACCAAACTGACTCGGCTTTAAATTCTCCAGGAACTTCCATCTTTTTAACGAGGGAAGCTAATTCTTTTTTTATGAACTTCCCTGTTTTAGTTACAGGTTTTCGCATCTCTCCTTTAAATTCTGAGAACCTTGCAAAAAGTTCTTCAGAATATTGTTCTGGAGTATATCCTAATTCTTTTAATTTTCTTTTCTCTTTTGGCACATCAACTCCAAGTTTTTTTAAATCTCCTTCTAATTGTTTTTTTATTTTCTTAGGATATTTATCTGAAAGATATGGGTCAATAGAATGGATTTGTTCATGTTTGATTGTCGTCTTTGTGCCTGGCTGAGTAATATCAATTTTAATTTCACCCTTGTCTGGAAAATATTTTCCTGCTGTTTGCCTTGGGTCTTTCAGAATCTTTCTTCTGAATATATTTTCAACCCATAACATTGGAGAATGTTTTGCTTCTGGAACTGCTGAAATCAATTTTTTAGTGGCTCTTTTCGTTTTTAAAATTCCTTCCGTTAGAATAATTTCTAATTCTTTACCTCTCAATGCTTTCTCTGGAAATTTAAAAGGATGTTGGGGTGCTTCTTTTACTAATACTGCTGTAGGTCTTTTCCAACCAAACTTAAAACCCAATACTGCTTCTGGGTCTGCTTTATCTATTCCCAAATAACTTATTCCTATATATCCTGGTTGTTCTCCTTTCGTAAATTTATAAAAAGTTCCTGGCTTTCTGCCCTTTACTTTCCACTTCCATGTAGAAGGTATCCCCAAATCAAATTTAGGAACTCTCTTTTTTAAAAATATTTTTTGTTGTCGTCTAATAAAAGATTCTTCAAATAATATGGGAATCTTTTGAGAGGTTACTGGTGGATGGAAGAACATACCAGATACTTCTTCTTTTCTAACACTCTTACCAGGTTTAATCTTTATTTCTTTTCTAATCATACCCAATATCCTTTCAGGTGATCCATGTATTAAAAATAATTCTTCTTGCAATCCAAGTTGTTTGGCTGCTGCAGTCTTAACATTATATCTTGATTGAGTTGCGAGAATTACAACTCCTTCTGAAGTTTCAGTATATAACCAAGTAGGTTTAGCACCAGTTTCAATCCAATTAATAATACCTAAATCATAAGTCCGAACACCTTTTTTACTTACTGGGCTTACATAAGTTTGACCAGTTATACCTCTCGCATCACTGGATTTAACTTTTACAAACCCTCCTGAAGCATCTGACTTAGCTTCCATTTTCCCTATTCTTGTTTGACCTGACTTCCAATTCTTCCATCCAGCACCCATAGCTTCCTTCTTTACAACTGCAGTATAAACATGGTGAGTTTCTTCTGGAGTTACTACTTTTCCTTTATATTTTAAATTTTCAATATCCCTGGCTACTAATCCTGTTTCTTCTCCCATTTCAGCAAGTGCTGCAGTTTTGGGAGTTTGCCCTTTCTCGATTTTTCCCCCAATAGAAATTGCCTGTCTTTTACTACTACCTTGACCAAAGATATAATTTCCTTGTTCATCTGTTAAGAATACTGATGCTCGTTGTCTTGAATACTTATCTGCTTCTTTAAGCAGTTCTTTGGATGGAACAAATTGTTTTGCTTTTTTTGTCCATGGAGCTTTTTGATATACCTTTTTTCCTGACTTCCAAGCACTTTTGATTATTTTTGGTGTGTATCCAAATACTAATGTTTCTCCCACAATTTTTCCAGGATAGGTATAAATATCTCCACCAACCTCTGCACCTACTTCTCTGATAATCGTTGGGTCAGCGAGTGCAGCACCAATCCCTCCGCCAAATCCTTTGGCGGATTCTATTGGGTGTCGTAGTAAATATCCTTGTGCCAAAACTGCAATTCCTGCACCACCTACAACTTGAGCCCATAATGGTCTTCCAATTTCTCCTTTTTCTGCTTGTTGGGTTTCTCTTTCCACCCATCTACCTACTTTTGAAAATTGATGTTGAAACCATTTCTGGCTTTCTTCTTCTTTTTTTCCTTTTTCGCTCACAGCAATCTTCATGACCTTCAAAGGTGTTGGAATAGCACCTGACAGCCCATCAAAAAATGGTGTTAATTGAGGAGTGGGTTCAACTGTAAGTGGTGGTCGTTCAGTATATTCAATAAGCTCGATTGGTTTTCGGTCTAATTGGTATTTGGTCATACCTGTTATTTCTGCAGGTAATGGAGTAATAACTTCTTGTTTTTTATCTTTGGGAATAGGAGTTAATATCCAGTCATCCGTTAGTTGTGTTTTAATTCGTTTGATTGATTTTTTTTCTCTGGTTGGGTCAATCAGCACAGAAGGAAAGTTTGCAATCCTCCCTGTTGTTCTGAAGAACTCTGCTTCTGCTCTTTTCTCTTTTCTCTTTTGAATGTTTCTTATTTCTTTAAACACCTCCTTTTCTTTTAAAATTCTAAATGGTTTATCGCCCAATATATCTCGTCTTGTTTCTCCCTTTCCCCTTTGAATTGGAAACCTCAATGCTGTCAAATCACTTTCTAATTGTTTATATGATTCTTTCCTTCCTTTTTCCTTTACAAGCTCCCTCATGGCTTTCAAATATCCCAACTTCGTGGCAGTCTTTCCAGAACCAATGTCTTGCTCCACCTGTTGAGTTACTTCTCGGATATAGATTTCTTCAGGACTTATTCCTTGAGCTTTTTGAATATCTTTCTCCACTTTTGCATGTAGTTTTTCAGAGTCTTTTGCCTTCCAGAATTGAATAAACTCCTCCCCTTCTGGTGTTCCAATAGTCCTTGCTGTTGGCAACCCACTCCTCAATAAAAATTGTTCAGCTTCAAATCCAGGTCCTCCTCTTTCTGAAAACTTATATTCTGTTGTATACTTAAAGTTAGAGATATGAGCTTTAGATTTAGCAATAGTATATGATTGTTGAACACTTGCATCTTTATTCAATAATGATTCTGCTTCTTTAACCACAGCAACATCATAAGATGATGGGTCATCAAGAACTTGCTCTGCTAATGCTTTTGCAGTTTCATATTTTCCTTTAGCTTCTGCTTCTGCTTTAAGCCATTCGCCAGTTTGAACCCATCTTGGAGATTTCATACCCAATACAGGAGGCGAACCTGTGTAAACAATGCCTTTAGTTTTTCTTTTACTACTTCTAGCCATTCCACCTATAGTTGCAACTCGTGGTCGTGGTGCTTCTTTTAATTGTTTTATAGATTTAGCTGTAGAAATAGTTTCTCTCCTTTCCTCTCTCACTTGGGCTTGTAAACCAGAAGGTTTAAGATCTCTTGGCATCAGTATTCTTCTGTATCTCCTCGTTTAAATACTTTTCATTTAACTTATCTTTGAAGTCTTTTGCCCTTCTTTCATAATCTCTCCTTAATTTTAGAGATGGAAGTCCTACTTCAATTCCTGGAATGATTGCTCCCCCCAATCTTGGATATTGCATTTTAGTAAATCCTACTTGTCCGTCTGTATCCATTCTCAATGGTCGCATATTAGAAGTGTTAGTTGCTTTACAAATATTATTCATTTTGTAACTGTAATGTATTAATTGTTGTGCGTTTTTATCAAGAAAAGAAATTACTGGGCAGTTCATAATAAAGAATAAATTTTTGTAACGGAAGGTTTGCATAATAGCATTAGAACCAAAGTTCTTCCACCATTGACGAGATGAAACATTAACACCTACTTCTTCATAAATAATAGCATCTCCTTTTTTAGCAGTTGCAATCTTCTCCAGGAACTCTTGATTGGAAAAAACAATTTTATCGGCAGTAAATCCATTTAAATCTAAAACTTCTGCTAACCTTAATGATGCGTAAGACTTTCCACTTCCAGGTTCTCCAAGTATTAAACAATTAAAGTTTTGCCCACCTGCAACTCTTTTCCTAATGTTATTAATATAAACTTCGCCTTTGTCAACAATCTCCTCATCCATTGTTGTTCTGATTGCATCAATACTTTCAGGAATTTGTGTAAGTAATGTTTGTTGCATAATCATATTCTAATTATCTCCCTCTTGAAAGGCAGTAAGTTTTGTCTTCGTGCAGCGTGTAAACAAGCACGATAAATATAACTTGCAAGTTTAATTGGATAAATTTTTGTTCGGTATACTTCTTTGCTTACTGCAGGGAGTTGGTTGTATTCATTCATTAAAACTGTGTTCAAGGCTTTAACTTGTTCATAAAAAAGTTTGTCCTTTTCAATGTAAGGAGAAAGAGAATCATAAAAGTTTTCTACAACATTAATATAGGTCTGTCTGTAAATGTGTTTATGGATTGATGCGTTCTGAACATCAGTCATACAATTAGTAAGAAACCAAGTATACGATATTTGTCCATGCACACCTCGGTCATAATCACCAGTTTTGGTAGACCCTCCTTTGTGTGCTTGTTGCCCAAGTTGAAAAGCCATCAGATATTATAATGTGTGGAAGTTTATAAATATATTTAAATGAATATTATAATTTTTCCAAGATATTATAATATTCATTTATAAAGTTTATAAAGGAAATGAGCTTTAAAACTTAGTTGTTTTTATTTCTATGTATCTGGAGAAAAAAGCTCGGCTCTTACGGGGGAGAACACTATAAGTATTGTGTCAAGCACCATTCCCATTCATCGAACCTTTTTTTCTTTGATAAAATTAATATCTTCCAGGTTTAATTAAATCTAAGGGAGAGAGCTTGAGGTAGTGTTGTATAGTGGAATACTCTTTCCAACCTATGAACTTTACAACCTCTGGTATGCTCATATCATAATACTGAACAAGGTCTATAGCCCTTAACGCCCTAATCAAATGGGGGAACAGCCCATACTTGTTTAATATATTCCAAGCACTCTGTCTGGCTATGTCAAATAAAGGATCTTTCTTGTCTAATGTTTTAAGGTATTCAGTGATATACCAAATGAACTCAGAATCATGCTTGTAACTCACAGGAACACCCTTGTAGACTTCTTTCCCACGCATCTTTAATACTTTCATGCCCTTAATCCAAAACACTCTCATGCCCTTATATTTGCCTTCCTCAAAGTTAAATCTACACAGCCCATGCTCCTTATGTTTGGTATAAGGATTGTAGTAATTAACCACCTCACTTACCCTTCCCCCAGTAATATATAATGTTGCAATCAATGCTTGTTCCATCAAACTTTCACAGTTAGATATGATATTCAACAGCCCATCTCTGGTTATTCCTTCATGAACTGAATCTAATGATTTCAAAGAACGCCTTTTATCATCTGGAATTAAATATTGGTTTTTCTCTAATAAAGTAATGTCATGCTCCTTCTTACACATCCTACATTTTGCCTGTTCCCCATCTCTTTTGTTTGTCCAAATAGTCAATGCTCTATCACAATCTGGACAGTTATATCCTTCAATTAATTTAAAGCCAGGAGGCATAGGATTGTTTTCATCAAACATTCATTTCTTATCCTCCTTTAACTTCTCCAAGTCAATATCAATCATTCCAACATCTTTCGCTTTCTTCAACACCTTGAACGCTTGAGGTTTGTATTTGTTCTTATGCCACTTGAAAAAGATTGCATAGAATATTGAACCCACAATTAATTGTATGAATCCGATTTGTAATATTGATTGTCCGAATAAGTTGCAGTCCGTCATTAGTGATTCTTCTCCTTTCGTTTCTCCTCAACGAATCTTCTGATCTCCTCTTTGTCCATTTTGATATTCCTTTTAGATATTGGAATCTGAAATAAGATTAAATACAAAGTAAATAAAAAATAGAATGTAGTCAACCCAAAGAAGATTGCTGTTTTCCAACCTAAACACTCTGCCCATAAGTAAGTCATTCCACAATCCATCCACTAATATTTAAATCCCCAATACCAGCATACTCCTCCTTGTAGTGTTGCTCATTCATAGCATTGTTAAACTCTGCAATTTCGTGGTTTCTTTCATCAATCATTTCTGGTGTTGTGGTTCGGTTTCCAGTTTCACAATAACATTTCTTATCCATAAACCCAAACCTCTCACACGATTCTCCCCAGTATGCTTCACAGGTTTTAACATTGTTATTGTAAGCACCCCATGCACCAGCAGTAAATACTGCAAACATAACCAGGAACACCAACATAGAAATCAACTGCCCTTTCTTATTCATTTTTGCTCCTCAACGCATCTCTCTGCAAATGCAGGATTGCTTACTTCATTCTTTAGTGTGAGCAATCGTCTGCGTTTGTAGTTGTTTTCTTTTACACTCCACTCCCACAATAGGAAAGGTGTTATAGCCATAAATAATGGAACAAACATTCTCTGAATAATTAAAGCAGAATAATGATTGTTCATCTCTCGAGCAGATAATACTGGTGCGTCTATGTATTCGTCTGCGTGTTCATACACTTCATAGTTTCCTGCAGAAACTACAAACTGAGTTAATGTCATATAAAATATAATCAATATCCACCAAAAATATCCTCTCTCGCTTGTCTGTTTAGGTCTGTAGAAAAGATAAGACATGTATGCTATCAGTATCATTTTGAAGATTATTAATCCCCATATTGAGAATCCTAAATTAACTACAAGAGGATTGCTCTCTCTCATAGCTGTAGATTCGTTTGCACCAAGAGCCATCAATGTTGTGATTACATCTGCTAATGCAGAAACCACAAACAAAAATACTATTGTTGGCTTAACCCATTTTGCCATTTTAATTTTCCACCTCACAAAATTTAAAGTATGTCCATATCATAGCAGTCAATGAGATTGCTACTGCAGTCATCTCTCCAAGATATAATGAAATTTGTATTACACCTACTAATGCGATTTGTATAGCTATGAAAAGAATCACAGCAGTAGCTAACAACTCTGGAGAGGATAACATTTGTTTCTTTTTACATTCCATTCTACCAAATCCCCAATGAAGAACCAACATATCCAGAAATAAATGCCAGTATTAGTTCAACTAAGTAAACCCACCCTAAAACATAGATTACTTTCTTCCACCATTTGTTTAATTTCCAATCAACCATTTTATTGACCTTCCATCATTCTTCGCAGTATAGTCATTAATCTCATTTGTTCTAACTGTAGTTCTTCAACTCTGCCCACAATCTGTTTAGCAGTGGCTACTGGGTCTTGTTCAGGTTCAGTTGCTTCTTTCTCAATAGGTTCTCTTAATGGCTCTACTGGTTGTGTAGGTGCAGGTGCTGGGGGTGTAATTGGTTCAGGTTTCTTGGGTTGTGGTTCTATCCCCTCTGCTTCAGCCATATCAATTTGATTCTGTAATGCCTTAATTTGATGCAGTAGTGCTTCATTTGAAGCACCTTGATTATTTGGTAAGGGTTTAATTTCAAAAGGATCTTCTACTGGTTGATTATCATAAGCCATATCTTTTGCTTGTTGGTCAAAGTATGCGTCTGAGTTAGTTACATCTGGTGCAACTGGTGCTGGTTCTGGAGCTGGAGCATTTTTCATATCCACCTCTCCCTTCATCTTTGCTATATCTGTTGGTGTTGGTTTTGCCACACCTGGTATTAACGGTTTTCTTTTTGCCATATTAAATATCTCCCTGAGTTTTTTCATATTATTCATCTCCTGAAACTTGGGGGGGAAAGGGAGGTAAAAAAGAGGTGATAAGAAACAGAGTGTTTCTGGATTTAGGAATGGCTGTCAATAGCCAACTAAAAACCCTCCCTTTCCCCTATCCCATTCAGGATAAAAGATTACTCGATTTTACATATTCGTAAACCCTCCACAATCTTTCCTGTTTTAGGATTCGGAACATTCTTTTTCTTAATTGTTAGAATCTTGCCCACCAGCCCATTTGGTTTTTTACCAGCCTTTCTAACAAACTTAGCGTTAGTTACATTTAGGTCAAACCTATATTTCTCTTTCTTCCGTTCAAGAGTTAATGATAATCTTTTTTTGTTGTTTTCGTCTTCTGGAATAATTCTCCAATCCAGCACTACAAAAGGAGCTTCTTTCTCCTTAAAGTGTTCTGCATTTAAAAAAGGATTCATTAATAATCCTTCCCAACTTTCTCCTGTTTCTATGGATGTATCTGTGGCTATTGCCTCTGATTTTTCCTTAACTGCTGTCATGTTTGTTTACTCTCCTTTGATCTATTTTTTGATTTCCTCTATTTGAGAAATATTAAAGTGTTGATGTTGTCCTTTATTTTTTGAGAACGCACATTCAACTTTCCACTTCTCGTATCTTCCTGTGGTTATCTTGCCAGTATCACAATCCCAACAATACGCTTGTCTGTGGATTGTGCAAAACATCTTCTTCTCATTCATGCTAAACTCCTTAGCACAACAGCCACAATGCTCAAATGCTTCAGGCATTGTGGTTGTTAGTAGCCAGATGTTGTTATCTGTGAAAGATACATTAAATACCTCTGCAGGTTCAAACAGTCGTGTTTTATCGTGGCTCATGAATAATACTCCTTTTGTGGTATTTGTTTCTGCTTATCCTTTGCTTTCTGCAACTCGTCTTGTTTCCTCAACAGTTCCAAATGGGTTTTAGATGCAGTAAACTTAATTTCCATATCATTTACTTCTTTTTCTACTCTTTCAATGTCGGATACTTTTAGTTCTCCCATTTCAAGAAACTTCTCAAGATAATCATTAAAGATACCAGACAAGTTTATATCTCTCTTTCTCGCTAACTCTATAAGATGCGAATCGATTGTTATACATATACTGCTTTTTGCCATTTTAAATTTGAGGGGGTATGGGGGGTGTTATAGTTATATTAATATATATTTAATATATATATATAAATATCTGCTTCAACCTACTCTCACTCTCCAGTTCCATAGGAAATTTGGTTTCCACAGGAAGTATTTTTTAATATTTTGGGGGTATAGCCTTTCTTCTGTCCGTTTATTTCCATCCAAAGCTCTACAGCCATGATGTGGCTACAACCTTTGTTTCCTGTGGAACTTCGCTGACATTGACAACTAAACTCTCCACGGTCTATAATAATGATATAACTCCTGGAATTTCCAGGTAAAGGATTAACTTGCCAGTTATATCCTGCTAATCTATCAATAAGTCCTAATTTGTTAAACCTTCGTGCTTTGGCAACCATAGAACCCTTTAGTCCTTTGTATTTATCCCAGAAGCATACCGTATCTCTTTTATTTATCTTTTCCATCCTTATCACCTTTCATTTTCTTTTTTTCTTTTAATTGTTTGAACATATTACAGATAACAACATTATAATTGTCTTTGGGATCTTTCTTTAATTTGGTTAATTTTTTCCAAGTATCCCTACTGATTGCTATTGTTGTAAAACTGTCCATTAATTTCATATAGAATTATAAGAAGTCTATCTTTATAAAGATTGTTATAATTTACTATATATTATAAGTGATTAGAACATAAAAAAAGTTAGGCATTAGTTATAATTTTCTGGCAGGGTTAATATCGCTTCTGTTTGGTCTGTTTTCCCAATAAATTTTCCCAGATTTACTCCTTCTCTTTCCAGGATACATTGCTTTAATTGCCCTATCTATTGCTATGTTAGAAGGTCGCCCTGTTTGTTTCTTTCTTATTTTAAGAACTTCAGGTGCTTCAAAAGATTTTTGTGCTTTAGGCATGCCTAATATAAGAACTTCAATTTATAAAAACCTTTTGATTTGGAAGTTTTGATATATTTTTGGTTAGGCATTGAAAAAAAAAGATACCTATTAGGCACTCTTGCCGTGTTTCTCTCCTGATTTCAAAATCCTACCTCCTTTAATCTTTGATCAACTTCTTCTTTTTCTTCATCTGGAATACTATCAAAATACTCCATTAATATCTCAAACCCTTTCTTATAATTTTGTTTCATTGTTTCACCTCTATAAATCTTTAACTAAATATTCTCCATCTTCGCTTGTTCTTTCAACAAACTCTTGAAAACTCTCATCAGAAAACTTGGACACCTTAAATTCTTCTAAAAGTTCGTTTAAGTAATCTGTGCTTATTAATTTCATAATCCTACCTTCTCTTTCATCTTTTTCTTTCATTGTTCTGCCTCCTCTATTAAATTAGTTACTCCAACCACCATATTTTTATAGTAACATCTAAACTTTTCCCCATTAGAAATAAAACCAATTAAATCTATATATCCTTTTGTAAGGTTAAAATTATTAGTTTTAATATAGGTTTTAAATTCATCTTTGTTCATTTCTTTAACCTTATTCTTTTTTTTAAATCCACCTGCTTTTTTTAAATCGCTATCTCTAAATATTGTTATTTTCATTCTTCCACCCAATTATATTTATTAAATAAATCAATTAAAACACTATTATCTGCTATACTTACATTTTTAAAATCAGTTCCCTTAATTCCTTTTAATAATGTTTTATGAAAATTATCCACACTATTAGAATTTAAAAGAAAATTAATTCTTTCCTTTTGTATTTTATTTAATTTTTTCATAATCCTACCTCCTTTAATCTTTTATCAACTTCTTCTTTTTCTTCATCTGAAATACTATCAAAATACTCCATTAATATCTCAAACCCTTTCTTATAATTTTGTTTCATTGTTCCACTTCCTTAAATTCAGTTATTTCTTCATTACAATAAGGACAACTTTTCTCTAAATAGTTAAATGTAATCTCACAATTCTTACAAACTAAAACACTTGCTCTTGTTCCAAAAAACCAAACTATTTGTTTGTTACAAGCACAATTCTTAATACACTCACACACTATTCTTTCACACTTCGGACATATCCCATTTATTTTTTTTGGTTTTTTCATTGTTCTGCCTCAAAATTATAATATCTTTCTGTTCCATCTGGGAATTTTATTAGATATTCTTCGCCTTTCTTTAATATTATTTCTTTCATTGTTCTGCCTCCTCTATCAAGGCATTAATGCCTAATCCCTCTTTCTGTATTTGTTTAGTTTCCATTTTTTGATCTCCTTTTATTTTTTTCCTTTTGGAATATAAATTTTGTTAGGCATGGTTTTTTTAGGCACTCTTGCCGTGTTTCTCTCCTGATTTTATTTATTCCACTCTAAACTTTTTTTAAATCCTCTTCCAAATCTGTTTTTAATTCTTCTAATTGCTCACTATTAAAAACAAATATTTCTCTTAAACTATCTATAAAGTTTAAGCTATGTCTATCTAAATATAAGGGTTCTTCATTGAAAACCCTTAAACTTAACTCTTGATTGTTATATTCGGTTAAATCTTCCATTTTTTAAATCTCAATTCCCAACTCATAAGCCAAACTTCTAGCAGTTTCTTCAAAAGCAAACCAACTTAATAAATTCTTTTCTTGTGTTATGTTTTCGGCACTACCATTTAAAGAGTTAATAAATAAAGGTCTTGTTCCAATTCCGTGATCTTCCATATTGTGACTTATTAAAGTTTCAATCTCATCTTCATGATCATCAAAAAACTTAATTGTGTCTTTATAATAGATTAAATCACTAATAAAACCACTTTGACAACCACCCTCAAATAAATCATCAAAAAAACCTTTTATTTCATCATTAGTTTTATATTCCAGTTCTATTATGTAATTTATAACATAATTTTTTAAAGTCCTTTCTTCTTTTTCAGGCAAAAACTTTAAATAGGTCTTTAAATCTTCTAATTTATTTAAAAAATCTTCTTCTGTTTCTTTCATTGTTCCACCTCAATTTTTATTCCTGTTATTGTTTCATCACAATTTAGATTACAACAGATATATTCTTCCGTCATAATATCTTTTTCCAATTCCACTTTACAAGTTTGACATTTCATTGTTCTGCCTCCATTTCTTTACAAATACAATCAGAACAACAAAAACTCTTTAATTTTGTTAATTCTTCATGTTCTTGTTGATTTAAATTATCAACCCATCTAAAACATTTATTACAATATTGGTTTTTCATTCGTCCACCTCATATTTATTTATATGTTTTCTTAATGCTTCGGCTAAAACATAAAAAGCACTTCTTTCTTTATCTGATATAAACTCATTATCTGTGCTTATTAATTTCATAATCCTACCTTCTCTTTGATCTTTTTCTTTCATTGTTCAACACCTCTTCACAACCCCAACACTTAATAAAGCTATATCCTTTTTCACAATCACAATAACAACAAGAAGATAATCTTTCTTCTGTTATTGTATAACCATCTTTACCACCTGTTTCTGCTATGTGGGTATGTTTACATTTAGAGCAGATTAAGTTCCTACTTAGTTTTCTCATTGTTCAATCACCATCCATAACTATAACATTAAATAAGCCCTTTGGACTTTTACCAGTTTGAAGAACAAATTCATTTAACTGTTCTTGACTTAACCATAGTCTTAATGTTAAATGTTCTCTATCTTTACCAGTTGTGAGTGTTGCTCTTACCTTATCAGTTTTCATTGTTCAAATCCCCATGTATTACAATAAGGACACTTGCTATTTTTCGCAATTAAATCTGTATTTTTACAGCCTCTACATTTTATATATTCCATTTTTTTAAATCCTCTTTTATTTTTGCGTCTTTTAACTTTTCAATTAAAAGAGTTATTTCCTTTACCATTTCTGGCGTATATCCTGACTGATCTATATTCTGTTTTTCCATTGTTTTTAAATCTCCTTTTTATTTATACTTATAAGAATATAAGCACATTTATAAATGTTTTGGTTTTCCTTTATAAATAAACAACGCTTAAAACCTTATATTCTGTATAAATAAGCCGTCTTTTTTAGTAGAATATGCCCTTTTTTTTATGCTTATAATAAACCTTAGTTAGATCTATAAAATAGTTATGGAATTAACCAGTTATTTTATAGCCGTTTATAGTCAATTATAGCCATTTTTAGATGCCGAGTAGTTGCCGAGTTGATAGCTATTTTATGTTATTTTTGTGAGCAATAGGAGAATAGCAGTAAGTTCAACAAGATGTAGTGGTTCAAGAAATCAATACCCCCACAGATAGTGCCTAATGCCTAATGTAATATAGTGGGGGGTATGGGCAACCCCCCCTGTGAGTTGTTAATTGATTAAGTATGAAAAGGGAACTTTATGTTCCCCCTTATATCCAGTATTACTGGAAGGGATTAATTAAACTTAGAGTTATCCTCTAAAGCCAATTAATGCAACTAAGCCAAGCACAACTGCTGCAGCGATCACAATAGCGATAAGTGATTGGAAATCACCTAATGATTCTAAACCACTAAGTCCACTGTCTGTTACATTGTAAGCAGTAGAACCAGCAGTAATAGCATCATTGTCTTGAACTGATTGAACAATTAATGCTCCAACAGCTAAGAAAATTGCAATAACTACAAGAAGTTGAACAGCACCAGGAACTTGTCCTAATGACATCTGACCTTTCTTGTTGTATAGTTTCATAGTATATAATATCCTTTAAATCATATTTAAATGCTTGTTAACAATGGTTACAGAGTTATTTGCGTTCTTTGTCCACTATCAACCACATTATCGCAAACCCTGCCATAACTATTGCAATGATAACTGCGTTATCTGATACGAAGTCCATAGCTCTCATCATTGTTGCAACTAATGCTGTTACAAATGCAGCAGTAGCAAATCCTGTTTTACTTGATCCTTTCTTTGTAGCCATAAATGTAACAATAAAGAAAGAGAACAATATCATAGTACCAAACCATCCGTTTACTGCAGTGTTAGTCCAGACTAATAAATCCACACTTCCTGTAACATTTTGAGGCATAGCGTAAGTCATGTTTTATACTTCCTCAATGCCGATATTATAATAAATGCAAACCCAACAATCAAAATTCCTTCTAAGAGATTAACTATGAGTTGAGGCATTTTTAATGTTTTAACTAAAAACGAATCTACTGATACAAGGAATAAGCTAAATGTTCCCCCAACTAATCTAATAGCTGCAGTAACATGCTGCCAAACTTCTATAACATATCCAACAATAGGAACATCTTTTAAAGCACTATCTTGTTGAGCTTTAGCTGTTTCTGTGAAATTAGACATTGCATCATAGTCCTCTATCCAGAGTGGGTCAGCAATAGGTTCTGCTTCATAGTCAGTCATTAACTCTACCAATATAACATTAAAGCCTACTATAACAAACATAAGAAATCCAATTCCTATCATTAAATCTCGTGGTAATGCCATTTTAATCTCTCATAAAGAATATGAAAGCTCCCCCTATAAATAATAATATAATCATAACTCCCCAACTAAAGCTAAAGAACTCAGCCATGTTTCCTAATACAACTAATGTTAATGTTGTTCCTGCTATTACCGCAGCAGGTGCAGGTGCTCCCAGTAGTGCAAGTGTGGTGGTTGCTATTATTCCACCCCACATTAAACCCTCTGTTCCAAAGGTTCTCCAGTTCTCCTCGTTATCAATCCATAGTTCGTCAAGTGAATAATATACTCCGTTTTCTACTGCCCTAACATCTAAACGAGCTAACCATTTGCCTATTGCTTCTGTGCTGTTTCCTATACGATATATTAGTTGTCCATTATTAGATGTATCACATTGGGAATTAAAAGGAGAGTTATCTCCTGAACTATGATTATAAACATTCAAACAATAACTATCTCCTAATTCACCAGCATCATTCCAAGTAGCAGTTATGTTTCCAGTAGTATTACTATAAGTTAATGTAGTAGTTATCCCATTAATTAATTCATTAAATATAGTAACATCATATAATTCCTGAGTTGTAACTACTATTGTAAATTCACTTTGAGCTAATAATGCAGCAGGTCTTGTATGAACTAAAGTTCCATCTTTCCATACTTCAAAAGAATAATATTGAGAAGCATCTAACTCCATTATTACTATTCCATCAGGGTCTGTGATTTGACTTTCCACTTCTTTTATAGGATTTGTAGCATTCCCATATTCATAAAGGATTGCTTTAACTAAATAACCTTCAAGCACTCTACCTACATCATCTTGAACTGTAATAGTAATAGTTGTAGTAGTTCCTAATGCAGCTTGATATAATGTATAGTTCTGTGTTTGATTATTAAGTTCTACATTTTGTAAGTTAAATTCTCTATATTCATATTCACTTTCATCCCCATAAATTAATTTAATGTTTGCAGTTAATTCTCCAAAGTCAGGGAAAATACATACAGGATAACTGCTTACTCCTGCGTGGCTTTCAGTCCAACTAAAGTTTAAAATGGAAGAACTTGAGGTAGTCCAAACTTGATACCATGCAATAAGGTTAGCACCTTCAATCAAAGCATCATTTGTTTCATTTTTAAAGGTAAAGTTAAGAGTATATAATGTAGCATCAACACTATCACAAGTTGAACCATCTGTTGTTGGAACAATCTCAATATTTCCAATAACAGAACTATGAGTAGGATAAGTAGTTGAACCAATGTTTCCATCCACTAAGCCCTCAATGCTCCAATTAAAGTATCTGGTTTCAGTTCCACTAATTACTGCTGGTTGGTTGAATGTAACTCCATAGGTTTTTTGCGAACCAGAAGTAGATAATAAAGAACCATCATACCAACTGTTATCATATACCAATCTTGCTAAGTCTATAATATTCAGAGGATCATCTAAAGTTATATTGAATGATTGTGTTTCTGTTTCTAACCCAACCCCTATCCACTGTTCATCTATCATTTCAATAACAGTAAAATTCATTGATTTACTATTATTGTTTTGTAGGGAATCATTAGCATAGAAATTAAATTGATTTAACACTCCGTAATTTATGGATGTCGAAAGGTCTAATTCTACGATAGTATATTGTCCATCATCACTACAAGATATAGAAGTATTTGTAGGAATATTAACTCCCCAATAACATGAAACACCAGTGTCATCTGTAACATTATATTCTACAATTATGTTTGAAGTATTTGATGATAAGATAGGGGAAAGAATACTTATTGTTGGAATTCCAGTATCAACAGTAAAACTTTTGATGGGGGATGTAGCTATTTGATTTATTGTGCTTGTTCCAATACATTGCCAACTCCATTCTCCATCTTCTGTT
>Ga0080013_1002279_pt1 | contig 22981 bp, 24 predicted proteins | sample ETNvirenome_6_85_FD_69236 | JGI IMG/M metagenome (GOLD analysis project Ga0080013, IMG submission 69236) | Marine viral communities from the Pacific Ocean - ETNP_6_85 (SPADES assembly) (version 2) | ecosystem: Environmental > Aquatic > Marine > Oceanic | place: Pacific Ocean | collected 2013-06-19 | reverse complement strand
AGGGTTATTAACAAACCAGTTGACCCCGAAAGTTGAAGGTGTGGTTATTCCTTCCCAGGCATTGAACATCTCGTTCTTGCGGAATTCGCGTAAGCGTATGGATCAGAAGCCTCCGTAGCCTCACTCAGGGACTTGGGTGAGGATAAGAGTGGTAAGACACTTCACCGCCTTTGCACCGTCAGGCTTCGCGGTGGGAACGAACAAAAAGAGTAGGTGTGTAGTAGTTGTGTCCCCCAAGCACCAAACAACTACGAAAACCTACTCTTTTTTTATTGAAATATTAGCATACATAGTATATAATTATGGTTACTTAGAAGGAGAAAATTATGGAACCTAATGAACAAGTGATTCGTGGATTGAAAGCAAAATTACAATATGAATCTTGCGATTTGTTATGCACTCCCATCGAAAGATGTGATTGTGAAGAAATGTTGAATGATATAATTGCAGCAAATAGTTGGATTCAATCTTTGCCTGGTGAATCCGCAGAATGTAACGAATGATAGTATGGTTAAAGGACAGGCAGGTAAAGGAAGCAAATATCGTCCAGTTGATCAAAAAAAATATGATGAGAATTGGGAAAAGGCTTTCGGCAATAAAAAGAAAAACAATAAAAGGAAGAAAAAGAAATGTCAGAAGTGAAAATTGTTAGATTAACATCCGGTGAAGAATTAATTGCAAAAACAGAACAAATTGATAATATAAGTTACATCCTTAAGAAACCTGCTATTCTTATTCCAGCAGGAAAGGATCAATTGGCATTTGGTCAATGGCTTCCTTATGCTGATATTGATGACGGAATTGAAATTCTATCAAAGTTTGTTGTCTTTGTTGTTGATCCAATGGAAGAAATGAAACAACAATATGAACAAGCATTTGGTTCTGGTTTGGTTGTTCCGTCTGCTGGTGGAATTCAGGGCGCACCTTTGCCTAGTTTGAAATTAACGGATTAAAAATATGGCTAAACAAACTGCACAACAAGATATACATATTCATAATATGATTAAAGTTGGTAGTCCACGGAATACCAAAAAAAAGAAAGGTAATGTTGCTGCAAGAACTTCTAAAAGGGGCAACGGAAAGAGAATTAGATGATTTTCTCTTGCCCCTGTAACTCAGAGGACAGAGTAATGGATTTCTAATCCATCAGTCGCAGGTTCGAATCCTGCCAGGGGTGTTTTATTATATATAATCTTATGAAAACATTTACTCAACTCCAACAAGAATTACAAGAAGCATCCAAGAAATCTTCCTATCGTCAGGAAGTAAAACACGAATCTGGATTGAGTTCTGCCATGGTTTCTGCACATCGTGGCGATTTATCTCAAGAAGAAAACAATAAACGACATAAAGATTTAAAAAGCCAAGTTAATAAAAGCGGTCACGGATATGTTGAAATAACTGGCAGATATGTTGAACATGATCCAGAAACAGGCAAAAAACGACAAGTAACAGAAAAGTCATTAAAAATTGACGCGAAAGGTCAAGGAAAAAAACATCATACTGTGTTAAAAGGACTTGCGAAGGCACTTGGCAAAAGATATAATCAAGATAGTGTTGCGCTTACTTCCAAGAAAAGAGGCTCTGCATTGCATGGATTAAAGAAAGGTGGGTGGCCGGGAAAAGGAAAACGAGTGTCAGTTGGAAGTTTTCATAGAGATCCGCCAGAAGGTGAAGAATTCGCATCGTATATGGCAAGACCGGGTAAAGGATTTGTATTCAAGAAAGATTAATAAAATGACAGAAAAAAGAAATGAACCAAATGGATTTTACGGACATTGGGCAAAACACTTAATTGAAAATGAAGGTGTTGAAGAAATTGATGATAGTGAAAATATTGAAGAAGAGTATGACTTGGGCGTATATGGAGATGATGATGCCGAACAGCAAACAGATTGATGTGAAACGAAAGCATCATAAAAGAAAAGCAAGACAAAAAAATAAAACCACAGAAAGAAGAATGAATGCTAAAAGAAGCAATATCGGTAGTTGGATTCTTTCTGGTGTTCCATTTAGTAAATAATAAGCACCAAGGCACATGCCGAGGTGGCGAAATTGGCAAACGCAGCAGACTTAAAATCTGCCGTCCGATTAGGACTTACGGGTTCGAGTCCCGTTCTCGGTATTAATTTATGAAATCGTCTAAAATTTCAAAACTTATAGAAACTGCATTACCCGTTTCTTTGGATATTCCTAGACCAAATAAACATGTTTCTATCATTCTTAAAAAGAATAAAATAGTTTCCGTGGGTACAAACAATTTCAAAACACACCCATTAGCCAAAAAGTATGGCTATTTTTTCGATGAAGTACATTCGGAATTGGATGCGCTTCTTAAATATAAAGGAACGAAAAACAATCTCAAATTGATAAATTTTCGATTTAATAGGTTTGGAGATATGCGAATGAGTAAACCTTGTAATAAATGTTTACCGTGGTGTGTTGCTATTTTTGATAATATTTGGTATACTACTAATGGTGGTTTAGTTTGTTTTAAGGAGAACAACAATGAACGAAACATATAATCTTGGCGAATCGGTGGTTCATCGTAACAGTAAGAAAATGGGAAAAGTCGTTGATGCGGCAGATAGTACAGAAGACGGAACTACAGAATCAGTAAAAATTCAATTTGAAGATGGTTCAATAGAATGGCATTCTACTAGTGCAGTATCTAAAATGTTATATGAAGTTGAACCAGATTCTGGAACATTTTTGGGTGATTAATTTACCCAATCATTAGGGATGAATATAAATTTCCTGATCATAGAAGGGATTTATACTCTTTTTATTAGTGGTGGTCTATTTCTTGAAATTGGCGAAGAACTTTTTCTTTCGTTTAAGTCTGGTGTTGCAACAACAGAATTATTTAATTCTGGTGCTGGTAATTGATATTCTGATATAATATCATTAGAAAATGCTGGTTTCTTTGGTTGGTTTAAATCGGAACGAAGAATTCTAATAAATGTTTGTTCCCCCAATAAATCTTTTTCGGGAATTTCTTCTTTTACTTTAATTCTTTCCCAACCCTCATCCTTATCAATCGAAAAATTTTCAACAGTATAATTTCCAATACCTCTTATTTCTATTTTATCATTGGGTAATATTTTCCCAAATATAGAATAAAATGTATGATCACCACTTCCTATAAAATTGACAATTTCGTATGATGTTGTTCTTGTGGTAATTGAGTCGGCAGTTGTCCACAACAAAGAACCTAACCAATATTTAGAATGATAAGTTAAATAATTATTACTTTGATTATTTATACTTATAGGAACAGCAATTATTGTTTTTGTGTTTGAATCGTATGATTCAAACTTATAGGTGCCGCTTAAATCATAAGTAGTATCATCCCCAGACGATTCATCTAAGTAAAAAGCGTCAGATAAAGTTATTGTGCTTCCTTTTTTCACTGTTCTTTTAAACAATGTTTCCATTTCTTCAATTTCGTTTTTATCTTTGGTATTATAATAAAAAAGAACTTTAGTGTTGTCATTATTAAATATAACAATGGGATCTGTCATATATGATTCAGAAGTGTCGATTATATCTTCAATTTCGTTAATTGTGCGAATAGCAATAAATCTATCACTAGATATTTCACGATATATAGATTCTTTTTTATTCGTTCGTCGTGAAGAACTAAATGACATTATTAAGTCCCGATGTAATAAACAGTAGCACTACCAACTTGTTGTCCACCTGTTCGTGCAAGTTTTATATAAACCTTATTTAAGTTATTGATTTCGATGAAAATGGATTCCCCGGGTTCTAATAAATAACCAGCATTTGTGTTGTTTACAAGACTTAAATTTCCTATTAATACATTTTCTGTACTATTAGGAGAGGATTTAACGGTAACACCACTTTTCATTTCTAAATTAGTATTTAATTGTGCTGCTATGGTTGTTACAGTTTTGTTACCAGATCTTAAATTACTTGGTTTAATAATTTCTGAAATGGTTGCTTTTATTCTACCAGAAGTAAGATCGTTTCTAATATTACTAAGTTGATCTGTATCCTCTGATATTTCGGTAATTTTATTTATGATCGGTTTTGTTAAATCTTTACCCAAATAATCAAGAATATCACTATCATTAATTGCCACAGTATTAGAGACTGTTGTATTTAATGCAGATGTAGCAGTAATTTCCAATGCTCCATCATTTTCGCCACGAACAATTACTGGGTCTGCTTGAGCAGATGCAGTAGCACCCTGAATTCTTAATGGTGGTTCGGTAGAATTTGTAACACCTGTTATAGCAGAAACATTTGCAGTTATAGTGAAATTGCCGTTAGTTACTGCAACTTTTAATGCATCACCAGAGAATCCTGCTGTGTTTCCGTCATTACTTGCCCGAAGTATTGTATGAACCGATTTTCCTTGGTCATATCCATATACTGCAACAGAGTCTGTTGCTGGGGCTAATTGTCTACCACCCGTCGAATTGATTGTCCCTGATACTTGAACGCTATCAACATCCGAGTGTAATCTTCTACCACCCGTTGTTGCAATTGGAACACCAAATCCATATCCTGGATATACTTCACCATTTACTGACGCTGTTGTTCCTGCACTTGTTCCTTGTATTCCTAATCCTCTAGAGGCATGTAACGATCCTGTAATTCTTGTGTCACCAGTAATAGTTAACGGAGTACCGTCTACTATGCCCTCAACTGTTCCTGTTATTCCTATAGCAAGAGTTCCTGATGTATTTCCTGATACTGCAAGATAATGTAAATCAGCAGATGCTCCAGATCCGTCTTGTCCATAATTTCTAATTGGGAAAGAACCACTTGTAGTACCAGCGATAGTACCTCCCACAGTTACTGGTCCTGTTTGACCTGCCCATTGGATTGGTAGGGGGTCTGTAAGGGTTACTCTTTTACTTTGTGTAGTATCTCCCCAAACTACTTTTGACATAGAAACATGAGATGCGGTAAATCCACTACCGTCTGTTCCGTAATCTGTACTCATACTTGCAGTATTGCCAGTAATGTCAATAGTAATGTTTGATGTAATGTCAGCCATTTTTATAAAACTCCAAAATTTTATTTGAATTAATTCGTTATTGGGTTATATTATATATAGCAAATAATACCGATAACGACAGGAGGATTATAATTATGTTGATTGATAAAGATATGCAAAATAATTTTGTCAAAGATGTGGAAAAATATGTAGAAAATAGGGGCGGTACTTATATTGATGCTATTTTGACTATGTGTGAAAAATATGGTATTGAGCCACAAATTGCAGCAAAGTTTTTAACAAAGCCTATTATCGAAAAGGTGGCAATTGAAGGAATAGATATCAATATTCTTAAAAAGAAAAACTCAAAACTTCCAATTTAATAGTTGACTGTTTTTAGTTTGATAGTATTATATACATATAAAGTTGTGGTAGGGGAGTACCCTATCGAGTATCAGAACACGGTAGTTCCGTGAAATAAAAGGAGACATAATATGTCATTTGCTGATTTTAAGAAGCGTTCACAATCAAGTATTGATGAACTAACCAAAAAAATTGAAGAAACAAATAAGAAAGAATCTTATACAGATGATCGTTTCTGGCGGCCAGAATTGGATAAGTCTAGTAATGGATATGCTGTTATTAGATTCCTTCCTGCACCAGAGGGTGAAGATTTGCCATTTGCGAAATATTATTCACACGGTTTTCAAGGTAAGGGTGGATGGTTTATTGAAAATTGCCCAACAACTCTTGGACAAAAGTGTCCGGTCTGTGAAAGCAACAGTGAACTTTGGAATAGTGGTGTAGAAAAGGATAAGGATATTGCTCGTAATCGTAAGCGTCGAATGCATTATGTTTCGAATATTCTTATTGTGAGTGATCCTGCTAATCCTCAAAACGAAGGTAAGACTTTTCTGTATAAGTACGGAAAAAGAATTTTTGATAAGATTAATGAATCTATGAATCCTGAGTTTGAAGATGAAGACGCAATCAACCCGTTCGATTTTTGGAATGGTGCAAATTTCAAGTTGAAGGTTCGTAAGGTTGCGGGTTTCATCAATTATGACAAAAGTGAATTTGAATCTACTTCTGCATTACTTGATGGTGATGATGATAAATTGGAAGAACTTTGGAAAAATCAGTATTCTCTTTTGGAATTTACAAATGTTTCGAATTTCAAGTCATATGATGATTTGAAGACAAAACGAGATACTGTTTTGGGTGCTGATATTCGCCAAACTGTTTCTGATAGTGTGTCAACAGCAGAAACTATCGAAGATTCAAACACTACAGAATCGGATAACACTTCTTCTAATGAAGATACCGATGCTCTTTCGTATTTTGAAAAACTAGCGAACGAATAATAATTATCTGTTTTCTCTTATGCGATGAAAGAGAGTCCTTCGGGACTCTTTTTCTTTATCCCAACCTGTATCGCCATTTTGGATATTTATTATATGATGATAATTCATCCAGTTGTCGTTGTTTTTGTTTTCTTGGTGGGGGTGGAGATTTTGTATAAGAAGGAGATCCTACTCCAGAACCTGCTACTTGTTTTGGGTTTTGTTTATTTAATTGTACATTTCCACCACCGCCACGCATTTGGTGTCTTTTTTCATACGCATCTGACAGTCCCATGTTACGAGAATCGTTTATGGTTCTTAATTGAGAATTTTCTTCAATGCTCTTTATTAATGCTATATGTTCTTCTTCTTGATCTGGAAGCACAGTAATGTTTTCATTTTCTAATATAGTATCATGTTCTGGTTGTAATAATGTTTCTTTTCCTAACAATTTTTCTGTCATTATCTCTGTATCAAAATCCGCAGTATCATGTTCTGGTTGTAATAATGTTTCTTTTCCTAACAATTTTTCTGTCATTATCTCTGTATCAAAATCCGCAGTATCAGCAGTATCAGCAGTATCAGCAGTATCAATAACATCATGTTCTGGTTGTAATAATGTTTCTTTTCCTAACAATTTTTCTGTCATTATCTCTGTATCAAAATCCGCAGTATCAGCAGTATCAATAACATCATGTTCTGGTTGTAATACAACACCAATTTTGTCTATATTTTCTTCTGTATCTTCTGCGGCTTTTGTGTCTTTTGGGAGAGTTGATTTTGGTATAAATGTAAAATCTATATCACCCATTAAACTTTTAATATCAATAAGGCATTCATATATTTTTTCTAATATTCCAGATTGCTTTTCCGTTGATTCGCCGTCATCATCACCAGTAAACCAATCCCAAACAGCAGACCCAGCATCCTTAAATGTGCCCCAAACTTCACTTCCAATCTCCTTTACTTCTCCCCAAACTTCACCTGCGGTTTCTTTAAATGCATTAAATATATTACTGGCAACTTCTTTTACTTCAGCCCATCCTTCTTTTACAATTTCTAAAGCATTATTTGCCGCTTCTCCTATTCCATCCCAAATACCACTAGCAACATCTTTTACACCACCCCAAATACCACTAGCAACATCTTTTACACCACCCCAAATACCACTAGCAACATCTTTTACACCAGTCCACAATCCCGAAACAGTGTCTGTTATTACTGTCCATGCTCCCTTTGCTATATCTGTTATTGCTCCCCATGCCATTGAAGCACCCTTAAGAAGTCCATCAAGAATACCACTTACAAATCCATCACCTTTTTCATCAAGCCATTCAAATTTAAATGGGTCTTCTTTACCAAGAACCGAAGAAATATCACTTAAGGAATCAGTCATATCCGCTGTGTTTGCAGACACATCTTCAAAACCACCACCAAACATTCCTTTTCCTTCAAGAATCTTTGTTGTATCTTCTCCAGCAGATGTTAAATTTTTTATTGGATCGCCAATAGTATCTTCTATACCAGAACCGAAACTTTCTTGCATTACTCCTTTTTGATCTTTTGAAAACTCAGAAGTGAGAGTTTCTTTTCCTAATTTATTTGGTTCCTTTATTTTTCCAAAATCGTCTGGTTGTTCTTCTTTTTTTATATCATTGAGTTCGTTTAATTTTTCTACTTCTATAGTTGCATTATTAATTTTTATAATTTTTTCTTTTCCTATTCCAAACATCCCCCCCAGAAGGCCGCCACCAACACCTAATGCTCCACCACCAAATCCCCCTTCTCCTATTGCAGTACCTAACCCCTTTCCTATACCACCTATTCCTTCACCTAATCCTTTTCCTAAACCACCAACACCTTCACCAACACCCTTAAACATATCACCCATCATGGGTAACATGCTTAGTGCGCCTAGTGCTAGTAATGGTGCTGGCATTTTTATTTTCTCCTATTTCTTTCTTCGTTGACTCTTTTGATGCGTTCGTTCTCTTCGTTTATCCAAGCAACTAATTGAGAAATGTAGATTTCTTTTTCCCAAGGAATCATTGATTCTATTTCAGACAAACTGTATTTATGATGTTGCATTAATTGGAAATTTAATCTATAGTATCCGTATAGGCTCAGGTGACTGAGCCCTATCTGAAAAAATCGAGCAACCCTCTCAATACTGCTTCGTGTTCTTTACCATCCTTTGTAGTATATTTTAATGTATGTTCTAATTTTGGTGATGTAGTAAAAAATTCTACTACTTTTTCATATTGTTCTTTTGTAAAATTATTAACAAATTCTTCCAATTCCGTTTTCGAAATCACATCATTTGTTAAAGTTTCTTCTTTAGTTTCAATTTTCTCAATAGTATTAACTATAAGATCAAACAACGGAACGGCATTTTCATTGTTATGTTCGTTTTTATGCATTCCTTCTATTATGTTAATGGAAGGATATTTCATTGTTATGATAATATCACTTGTTATAGCAATTTCGTTTTTATGATTTTCGTTTCTGACAACTTCTATATCATTAATATTAAGATTTAACTTAATTTTTTCTTTTGTTTCTGGACAAACAAAGGTTGGTGTAAGTATTTCTCCTATTGATTTTGCCCTTAACTGAAGATAAATATATTCAATATCAAACATTGGCAAATCTTCGATGTTATCCATATCATCAACACAAGATTTGATTAGATCTCGTACCGATTTCATTATTACTACTTCATCAGAAGATTCTTTAGCAATTAATAAAATCTTTTCTTCTTTTACTAAAAATGGTCTGAATGTTTTACTTTCTCCAGTAGAAGGAATTGTCAATTCATACTTCGGAGTCGCTTCTTTCAAAATATCTACTAAACTCATACTCTAATCCTTATATTATTTCAAATTTATAGTTTCTATAATTAAATGTTATTTGAATTTTTGCATATTCATTTAACATGCCGTAGCCGTAGTTTGCAGGTATAATAGAAAATGGATATGCTCCTTTTAAAGAATATTGCCCTGTTGGATTATCATTTTGATCCAACATCAATATAAACATATTATAATCACCTGCGGGAATATTTGCTGGAACAATATCTTCAGTATAGGTAATAATACTATCCATCCATTCTTCAACATTTGCTCTTGTTTCTTGAGAATTTTCTAACGGAAATGTCATTACAATTTGATCGTTATATAATCTTCTGTATGGATATTGTCTAATAGTACCATACATACCATCTGTAAACAAACTAAATGACCTAGACGGTAAAGTTATTGCTTCTGGAAATACTTGAGTTCCTGTAGCCATCGTTACAGCATATCTTGTTGGAGAAGATAATCCTGTTCCGAACATATGCCTGAAATCGGAAATAGATTTATTCATTTTTCCAGAAGAGGGGGAGGGGACAGGTTGTAATGGTGATGGCGGCATATATTTTCCTAATATCTATTTCTATTATTATTTATGCAGAATTTATGGCAGAATATCATCTTCTGTTAAAATAATAAAATTCCATCCTCTTTCTTTGCAAAATTTGTGTGCTGCTTTCCATTTCGCTTCGTTTATTGTAAATGTTATACATTCGTTTATGTAATTTTTTGTTTTTCTTTTTGGTTTTGCTGGAGGAATGGTTTGTTTTTTTGGTTTTACTTCAATAACAACGGTTTTGGTAGATCCGTCGTTCTTTTTCTTTTTAACTATAAAATCAGGAAAATATTTATGATTCTTTCTGTCAATTGATGAATAATACGGAATTATTAATTCTTCACTTCCCCATTTTTCAATATTATCATTTTCATCAAGATAACGACATACCCTTCTTTCCCATAAAGACCTACATATTATGTTCGATGAATCACCAATATATTTGCTTTCGTTTTTGATTTTATATCGTGTTTTATATGCCATATATATTCATAGAATCCTTTATTATTTATGTATATTTGGTGTTATAGATAAAGATAGTATATTAGAAATAGGAAACACTACAACATGGCAGGTTTTATATATCCAACAGCAGATTATCGAGATAGGGATGAAATAGGTGGATTTTTAAATTTTTATGCACAACCCTTTCATCTTACATCAGATGATAGGGCTCAATTTACGGTTGGTAGAGATTCAGATATTGAGATTCATAATATAACTCTTCCATATGTTAATTCGGTTTCTACTGATACTGCAACATGGGATACCGGAGACAATTCTTTGTTTTGGGGGTTTACGGATGCAGACAGTGGATTTGCCGATTGGATGATTGATTTGGGGCATGATTTCGGAGAATTCTTCTCGGGTGCAGGATGGCGTAATGAAATAAACATGGAAGTAAGTAATGCTGGATTTAAAGGTCCTGTTTTACGACAAAGACATTATACATGGAATTTAATAAATCGCTCTGGTGGTGATCATGAAGGTAGAAAAATTGCTGGATTGTGTCGAGCATTTCAAGCATCTGTATATCCGATGATGTCTCCTGATAGAACAGCGGATAATATTGCTAGACCGCCGCCAATGTGGACAGTAACTTATTTCCCTTCTACTAATCCTGACCCATCATATGTTAATAAATATGGCCAACCTACGGATGATGCTACCGAAACACAGAGAGATGGCATCGGGCAAGCGGTCTCGGGCCCGATCTACGGTGGTATAAAGCATTCTATCGCGTCAGGCGCACCTTGGATAAAACCGCAACACCCATCAGAAAAATTTGCAGGACATAATGCATGGCGATGGAACATGGATATGTTTCCCTCAGTACTTATTAATGTATCAATAACCCCAACTGCTGCTACCGACAGTGTGCAGACTAAAACATCTTCGGGTTGGCCTTTGGTAACTGTATTAAATCTTAGTTTTCTAGAAATTGATCAAGCAATAGCAGGGGGATTATGGAAGTATATTATCCCATATAGTTGGGCACAAGATGAGGATAATAATTTCTTTGCTGGTATTGGTTATGGTAGTTCTACACCACTATAAAAATGAATGGAGTGATTAAATAATAATGTTTGAAAATTTCCCAAAAATAGAATATAGTTTTATTTCAGAAGATGGAACATTTACCAACGAAATGCAAGACATTTTTCGTAGAGTTTCATTAACTCAAGAAACTTTAAACAATCCTTCTAATTTTAAATATTATGTTATAAATGATGGAGACACACCAGAAAGAATTGCTGTTGATGCATATAATGATTCTTTTTTGTGGTGGGTAGTTTTATTAACAAATAATATATTAGATAAAAATGAAGAATGGCCAAAAAGTGTGTCAGAACTCAATAGACTTTTTGAATCGTTTTTAAACGGTAATAGTTATTATATAATGGAAAACTTAAGTATTCAAAAGGAAGATGTTATTGTTAAAAGAAATGTAGCATCAGAAGGGTCTGTTGATATTAACATATATGGTATAATTGATGATTATGATTTATTTTTACATAAGATAGATGTTAAAACAAACCAATCTGAAGGTACATTTTCGTCTGGTGATGAATTTTATATCTATAGAAGAGCGAATGAAAACTTTTTCAAAATTGACGGATTTGGATTGTCAGCATGTTCTATTCAAAATATGGGTTCTACTTCTTGTGTTGAACTTGTAGGACCAACTGCACCATATTGTTTAGTACCTGCCCAAATTCCATGTTTAGGAAAGAATAATGCTATTCCTTACGGAGAATTGTGTGCTACTCTAGGTTCAACTTTTGGAATTATTCGTAGAGTAGATTCTATTAAAAGTAGTTTATCTTCTTTTGAATTTAAAGGAGATTCTTTAAATCCATATTCTGTTCCTAATGGAAATGGTGCTACTGGAAATTTCTTTGTTTCTGAAAATCAAAATTTGTGTGGATATACTGCAACATTGCTGCACAGATATATTGATCCTGATAGTAATATTCCTGGTTATATTGATGTAATAAGTCGTGGTGCAGATATAATTCGGAATAATGATAATCGAAGAAAAATTAAATTAATAAAACCTTCTGTGGTTAATAAAATTATTAAAGAATTTAATGGCCTTATTAATAATTCTGTTTCTCCAGGAACGACCAAATATATTACTCTTGCACAATAAACGGAAATGAAAAATGACTGAAAATGTATTAACTCACGGTAGAGGATTTGATGTAGAAATAAGTAAACTTTCTTTAAGAAAGATTAGCGATCCTAGTAAAGAAATAATATTAGTTGGCGGCGATGATGGAATTGGAACTCTTCTTGTTGATATGCATATTACCGAGCATATATTTGCTCCATCTTTAGTAGGAAATATGGTAATAAAAGAACCTGCTGATTTAATGGATGATTTTAAACTCACAGCACAAGATGAAATTGTTCATATTGAAATGAAAACCCCCCATATTCCTGATTCTGAACATATTTTAGAATTTTGTGTATCTGATGCTAACAGATTAGGAGATTCATCAACCAGTTCTTCAAAATTTGGTGGAGATATTAAAGAAGCACGGTGGAAAATACATTTTCAATCATGTGAGAGTTATTATCTTGATGTTCAGGACCACGACAATCTTGCTGCGTTTATGAATCAAGACCGTTTTATGAAAATTGCAACCAAAGAAAATGAAAACGATATTGGTATCATTAATGAATTATCTAACAAATATTTCAACCCAACAAAAGGCGGAAAGGATAAATGGATTATACCAAACCCTATGGAGATTGAAGAAACAAGTACAGGAATTTGGATAAAAGAAAATCCAAATTTATATCCTTGGGGCAAAAATACTAATTCGATGTCTTTGATGCAATTATTATTTAATCTAACAGATGTTGCTATAGCCAATGACAACAAGCATTGTAATTTCTTATTCTGGCACGATTTTGATGGGTGGCATTTTAAGTCAATTAATAAAATAATTAATGATTCAGATATGCCGAAATCTTCTGGAATTTCTCCCGAACAAACCAAACCATATGTTTATTCTAAAAGTGATGGGGTAACACCATTAGATCTTCAAACCGATAAAGGAGATCCAAAGATTTTATTCATGAGAGATAAATCTAGTTATGATCATTTCGGGTTATGGCAAGATGGGGCATATTCTTCTTATTATGAATTAATAAAACCCAACCATTCAGATCCGTATCATCATTATTTAGATGCTTCTAATGAATACTCAATTAACATTATTGATTATGATTATCATCGAGATTTTAAAGAATGGAATACTATAGAAGAATATAAAATTATTCCTGATAGTGTAGATACATCTATTGATAAAGAATCTCCAAACAAAAGTAAAGAATATAGAAACAGTTCAGAAACATATGGTTATTTTTCTCCTTTTCTTAATGACAATCATCCGAAGAAATATGATTTTCTTTCTAGTAGAATAACAGGCGGAAAATATGGCAGATTAAATAATATTATGTGGCAAACTATGGATGATCAAACTAATTTAGATATAGAAATTTTAAAGAAAATTAAAAATAAAATAATCAAACCAGTTTCTGAAAATTATGAAGAATATTTAAGACTTAAAAATCTTAAAGAAAAATGGAATGTATATAGACATACAATTTGCTGCGATAAACAAGATATCAAAACTCAATTTTTAGCAGTTATTGATGATGCAAAATTAATTCAAGATAATGATAGGGGTGGTATATATGAATATTCGTGGAGAGAAGTTGAAATGTGGCCGACCGCCGCTATCAACGGGTTTACTGGAGAAAATGGTGAACCAGAAGTTCTAACAAGAGAAGAAGCACCGATTAGTGTAGTTGTTATTCCAAACGGATTACAAGGAATTGTTGGCGATGAAGGTGAAAATTCTGCATTTAATATTAATGAATTAATGAATATACAAGACGAAGATGATATCTTTGTTGGTCCGGGTGTTAATGTTGCTGATGGAGATTTTAATGATTATCCAGAAGCATACCAAATGATGCCAATTGGGGGATATTTCAAAGTTGGAGAAGACCCTTGTGTTGTTGATCATGAAGACAACGAAGTATATTTTCATAAGCACATTGTTCAAATGAATATGATTCCGAGTTATATGTTAAATACGATTGTTCCTTCTGAAAATGAAGAAGGTGAAGAAAACGAAGAAGAATTTCCAGAAAAAATATATTTCTTCGATGTACCAAATGCCCATGATGGATTATGCGACTGTATTGAATAATGAGTACACATAGAACATGTTGTTGTGGATGTGGCGATAAACCTTGTAACTTTAATGAATTTCTTTATGAAGATACATCAGGAACTTGCCCTGTTTGTGCTATAGGAAAATCAGAATATACTTTTCCCGGATTTGAAGATCGCGCCCCAATGCCTGGTGAAGAAGAAGATCTTTTTATAGGTGAACCTTGTTGGTCTTCGGAGGTATGTTCAGAGTATGATCAATGTTTACCTCCTATGGTTCCGCCACATTATTATCAATTTGCATCTCCTATGGGACTTCTTCCTTGGGCTCCACAAGTGTTTGCAGATTGGATAGAAAATTGGCAAAGTCCTCTTGTTCCTAGGGGTGACTGCACGATGCATTGTACAGAAGAAAATATTGGATGCCATAAGATTGCTTTTGTTGGAAATGTTGGCAATTATTATGAAGAGGGGGTTGCTTGTTCTGAAAAGGTTGTTACTATTCCACCAGATGAAGAAGATTGGCCTTGGGTAAGAGATTGGGTTATATCGGGTGGTAAATTGGTAATAATGGGTGAATGGGGAGATTATAATGGCAATAATATGCCTGGAACTTCATGTACGGATTTGTCTTTGTTGTTTCAAAATTATGGACCTTGGCATGAATCAGTTGGGTGTAATATTCCTTGTGATGTTGAAGATGTGTTTGAAGAGTATCCACAAGAAACTATTTTAGGATCTCAAACAAAGGAATTATTAAGAGATTTTGCACAATTTTGTGCTTTTAATCCTGAAGAAGAAGAAGAAGAAAGTTCTCCGGTCTTCTTTCAACATAGCAATTTTATAATAAACGATTTTCAAGATGTTGAAGACGAGGAAGGTAACATTATTGGCATTGTTTCCTGTTGTCAAAGAACAAAAAAACCATTTAAAAAAAGTATTGAATATAATTCGTGGTTAGGAACTATTCTTGAACATCTTGGTCTTCCTCCACCCCCTGATGGTACTGTAGATTTTGTACAATATTATCTAGAATTTTTTGGAATTGATATAGGAGAACCCCCAAACTCATCACTTCCGTTTTTTACTATTCGTGCTGGAGGGCTTTTGCCAGTAAATAAAGGGAAGGGGTTGGTTGGAAGTTGTGATTCTAAAGATTGTACTGTGGTGTATAAAAAAAATGGGGCAGGTGCAGTAATTGTGATGCATGATAGTGATGCATGGGGAATGAGTGCCACACAAAGATCAGATACTTTTTATAACATTATTGATAATGGTTTGGAACTAGAAGAAAATAAACTTAGACATTGTAATAATGATTTTTGGAAATTTCTTTGTGATGATTTTCTTTCGGAAGAAGAATACGAACCCACAGAATGTGAGGGACCGGAATTCTGGAATAATATGGGACCAGAATACGAAGATAATGTATGCCTTCCTCTTGCTGCGTGTTGTTTACCTAATGGCGAATGTCAAGATATGAATGTGTGGGAATGCACCAAACAATTAGGAAAGTGGAAAGGAAGATGTGCAGCATGTGACAATAATAACAGTAATGATACTCAAGATTGGTGTTGCCCATCTTGTGATGAATTAACAGATCCGTGTGAACCATTACCTATAGGTGCTTGTTGTGTGTGCTTATCAGGAGAACTTTGTGAATGTGATTGTTTAGGAGAAATGTATGAATGGGAATGTTGTCAGGAGACAGATGGTGCAGGAATATGGTTTGAAGGTAAGGGGTGTATCGTTTGTACAGAAGAATGTCTTTGCATAAATGATGAAGATTGTGGTGATGGTGAATGTTGTGTCAATTCTGAGTGTGGAGAGTGTCCACCAGAACCGGAATGTGAAGAGGACAGTGACTGTCCAGAAGGTCAACATTGCGAAGATGGGGAATGTGTTGATGATGATGTACCACCAGAACCTGGATGCGAAAACGATAATGACTGCCCAGAAAGTGAATGTTGCACTGATTCGGAATGCGGAGAGTGTGATGATCCTGAACCCCCTGATGAACCTAGGTTTGCTCGATGTTGTATTGGACCTTATATTAGTGAAGATGGTAGTCTTACAACATATACTTGTGTAAATTTGGAAGGAGATGATGCTACTAGTAGCACCTGTATTGATATGGCAGTCGATTTGGGGGAGACTTGTGGTATGCCAGATCAGGGTCTTCAATGTCAAGGTGTTTTTAAATCTATGGAAACTTGTGATACTGCACCTTGCCCGAGTATAGGATGTTTACCTCCTTGTTCTTGGCAATGTGATGGTGCTTGGAATGATACTACAGATCCTGATGATGGGTTGGGTAATGTTGTGGTATGCTGTTGTTGTGGTTCTGAAGAATGTGCGTGGTGTAGCGATGAATTTAGTGATATATGTCAATGAAGTTGTTATTGAATTTATAAATAAACAAAAGAGAATTTTTATGAGTAAAATAAAATTAGTATCCAAATTAACGGAATTTGTCAACACAAAATCAGACAAAAAAATAACACATGGGCATGTTGGTATATGGGACGATTATCCCTGTGCGAATCCTGACGGTGCTGTTGATAATTCGGAATGTGATGAGGATGATCCATTATGTAATTGCCCATGTCAAGAATTGAAGCCTAATTCAGAAGAAGAAGTGGAAAGAATAAATACAGAAAATATTCCAGACAATATTACATCGTTGGGCGATGTTGCAGGCAGGATTGGTGATTGGTTTGCTGGTGAATTAGAAAAACCAATAACATCTGAAGATTTAACAGAACCTACGGATGAAGAAATAGAACAAGCAGAACAATCTATAAAAGAATGTGAATATATTAAAGAAGCATTTGATGATGGTGAAGATGATGGTGAAGATTGGTTAGGATGCTTATGGAATGATTTAGAACATCCAAGTAGTTGTAATTGTCCTTGTGTGGGTAAAAGATTTGGTGAATATTTAGATTATACCAGAACATACGCAACATATTGGAATTCTCCTCCCCAACAAAAATTATGGAGAAATGCACAAATGTTATTGATATCATCTCAAAAATCCGCAATTCAAATTCATGGGGATTTGACCTTAAGACCGGGTACTTTAATTTATATTAAAGATAAAAAATTAGGCAAAAATAAAAACGAAGAAGAAAAAAGAATTGGCGGTAGATGGTTGGTTGCAGGAATATCTCATCAGATAGGGGGGTCGCCTATAGCACATTCTATGACACTTGATTTGATTAGAGATACTCAAACAAACGATCCAAACGGAAAGGTAGAATCGGGATTTAGTATTTGGGATCGTTTAATGGGACTGTTAACTTAAACTTGTTAATTTTATTATATATACAGTACGGAGAGTAACAATGGCAGTTGCAAGCGTTAACACAGATATAGATATCAATTTTAGTAAAAATTCATTCACCAATGATGTTTCGTTGGTGAGAGATGTTAATTCCATTAGACAATCTTTAATAAATATAATCTTAACAATCCCTGGAGAAAAACCATTCAACAGATCGTTTGGAACAAGAATTAACGATTCTTTATTTGATAATTTTAGTTATATTGATTCTATTAACACAATATCCCAAATAGAAAAAACTATTAAAGTATACGAACCCAGAGTTAGTGTAGATCAGATTTTGATAAATGATAGACCAATGAACGATTCTGTTTCTATTACAGGAATTTCTGAAAATGCTGCAAAATCTTTTGCTTCTGATAATAATCAATTATATATTTACATTTCATATTGGTTAGTAAAAGGTTCAGCTGTTGCTTCTTCTGTTACAGATTCGATTAATATTGCAATAACAAAGGTAAGATAAAATGACTTCACAACCAGAAACACCAAATGTTCAACTAGGCAGTTTGAATTTTGATGATATTAAAGATAGTATTATATCATATTTAAAAACTCAAGAAACATTAAAGGATTATGATTATGCTGGATCTGCATTACAAGTTCTTTTGGATGTTTTGGCATACAATACAATGTATTACGGCCATTATTCAAATATGGTTGCTAGTGAAATGTTTTTAGATTCTGCACAAAGAGTAGAATCTTTAATATCATTAGTTAAACCATTAGGATATGTTGTTCCTGGCAAAACATCAGCAAGAGGTAAAGCAAAAGTTAGAACTTCTGGAGTAGAAGGAAGTATAATACCAGCATATACTAGATTTACTGGATATAATGAAGCAGGAACTCCATATACTTTTTATTCAATTCAAGATTATGCTTTAAATCTTGATGGTGAACAAATAGTAGAAATTGTGGAGGCTAAATCAATTTCAAGAGAGATTCCTTTAATAGTAGATAGAAATAATCAAAAAGGATTTCTGTTTGGATTAGATATTGATATTTCTACCGTGACAGTAGAAGTTCTTGAAGATGGTAAAAACGAATGGAGAATATGGAGTAAATCTGATAATATTGAAACAGGATTAGATTCAGATAGCACAGTATATTGGTTAGAAAGAAGTGAATTGGGATTTTTTGTTGTGTTTGGTGGAAATGTTGGAAGTAGTACTGTAGTTCAAGTTGGAAGGCAAATTGGTGTTAATGATTTAGTTAGAGTTACCTATCTAAAAAGTAATGGTTCTTTTGCAAATGAAGTGGGCTCGTGGAAAGTTCACGGTATTGATAATGCAGGAGAAACAGAAACAATTTCTTTGTCTTCTGGTGGAACAAACGAACCAAATTTAGACATGATTCGATTTTTTGCACCTAAATGGTTTGCAGCACAGGATAGAGCAGTTACGGTAGAAGATTGTAAAGCATTGTTAGCAAGAACAGGATTTGTTGGAGATGCATCAGATCCACATTCTAAATTTAATGTATGGGGAGGAGAAGAAATGGACCCACCAATGTACGGTAGGGTTTTTGTTTCTGTTAATGAAGAAGGGACAGTAAATACAGAAGTGGCTGCTGAAAGAGCATTATCTTTATTAAAAGAAAAAACTTGTGTCGCTATTATACCCGAATTCATAAATCCTTCTTTTTTTGATGTTCGTGTTTCTGGAGCTCTTTCTTGGGATCCGTTGGGTACTTCTCTTTCAAGAGAACAAGTGATGGGAACAATCTTACAGAAATTATCCGAAAAGTATGGAACCACAAGATTTGAAAATAATATTAGTACATCAGAAATATCTACTATAATCAACGCAGTAGAACCAAGTGCGGTATTTAGTAATTTAAGTAATTTTTCGCTTGCCATTTCTGGAAAAGTTGAACTTGGACCGGATGTAGCTGCGGTTGGCATTAATTTTGGAAATTCTTTACAATCATCAAACTTAACAACAACAGAATTTGTGGTTGGTTCAAAATATAGTGTTGACCCGGATGTTCCGTCTGGGCAACATATAAGACTAAGAACTACTGGTGGTGGTGTTGATGGTACTGGAAGACAAAAATTAGAAGGATATTATCAAAATTCTAATAATATAACTAGCCGACTTCCCGGTGCCGGATTATTTTGGCCTGAGAAAGGTGTAGTTCGCATTAATACGGGTGTTGCTTCTGAACCGTTTGATGTTACTTGTAGTCCGATGGTAAATTCTGTTTTGAAAATGAATCAACACAGAGTTGCAACAGTATCTTTTAATCTTAATTTAGTACGAATATAAGCACTTAATAGATGGTATTTATTAGTAACATTCCAGTTAATCAGTCCGACAAGAATCAATTCTACCGAATGCTTCTTCTTGGTGAAAAGGTTAATTGGGAGGGTGAATTAGGCCCAGCAATTAAAGGAAAAGATCTTAAAGCACAACGATATGTTGATGTTCGTAATATGTTTCCTAGATGGATTCGTGAAAAAAGTGATAAATCTACACCCACAACCTATATTGTAAAGTTTACTCAGGCATATTATGATTGGTTGTATAATTTATCCGATTATAATCTAGTAGCAACACCTTTTTCTAAAATAGGAATTCAACATTTATTAGATATTGATGAAACTCCTGTAGAATTTTTAAAACATTTTATATCTTCTTATGCTTCGGGATTTCCAGACCATTTTATAGGAGCAACTTCTACCAATTCAATAAGTCTCGAACCAGATTGTTTGGATACTTCACCGAATGTCAGAGAATTTATTAAAAATATTCGACAAGCATTTTACCAAAGAAAAAGTTCTGAGGATGCTTATCGTTATTTCTTTTCTTCATTATACGGAGCAAAAGAAGAAACAGAATTTTATTATCCAAAAGTAGACATTCTTCGTCTTAATGGTGGTAAATTTGACGGTTGGGATATGATGGTGGATGAAGGATTTACGGGCCATTATGCGGGGGTAGGGGAAGATGAAGTTACATTACAAAAATATCATCTAGGTGGTAGTTATCTAAACGGAAAATTTAGATTACAAGATAGTAATTGGTATCAAGAATATTCCTATGTTGTTAAGGGATATGTCCCATGTACAGATCCAGATAGTGGATTGCCACTTTACTTTGATGCGGCACACGAAATGCTGCATCCTGCCGGGATGAAAGCATTCTGGGAATCTGTTGAATCTGATTATATTCCACCAGATGATTTTGATGGAGGGTTTAATTTTTGCGAATCTCCAAAATTAGAAAATTATTTTCAATATAGAATGAATGATACATCTACTGTTTCGTATTGTGAAGGTTGTTCTGGTTCTGGATTTACATATGATGGTCCTACTGCGATGTTTCGTGGTTTAAATGTTACTGCTGGTGATATTATTGCATTAGGAGGACTTACAGGATGGACATATGGTAGTGCGTGGAATAGTATAGGCAAAGGTGGTATCTGTATTTCTGGTACTTATAATTCTCATAATAATGGAACCATAGATGGCGCAACTTGGGGAGATGCCTGGGGTGGGATAACTCTTTCTCAAGAAGGAAGAGGAAGAACATTTGGCGCACCTACACACTTTTATCCCAGTTGGGCTTCTGGTATTAGTGGCGATGTTGATCATAGCACACCTTTTAAAGAGATATATATAGGAGAGTTCATCCAGTTATGTCCTTTAGAGGATAGTCCAAACTTAGGTCTAACGGGATGTACTGGATATACTAGATGTTAAGGAATTTTTTATGGGTAATGAATTAAAAAATATAGCACCGCTAAAGTTTGCTACTGAAGTAGAACCTTTATATGCTTTAAGAAATATGCAAGGATTGGCTTTAGTTTTGGGTGCTGTTCCTGATGATTCTGGTGATCGAAATAATGTACAAAATACATCAGAATCTCTTAATGCTTTTGCAAATCATGCTGGTTGGGCTCAAAAACTAACTTGGGGTAATTGGTATAGAGTTGCTAAAGTTCCAGAAGGAAGAAATAAATTTGTAGCAAGTAATACTCGCCCTGGGGTTTTTTGGGGAGATGGGACATCTCCTACAACAGACCTTAGCAACATTCCTTATGTTCTTGATCGTCAGGGATATTTACATGTAATATTAGGAAACGGTTCTGTAAATTGGAGAGCAGATAATTATAATACTAGAAGTTTTGCAAACGGTACTCCTTATTACCAAGGTCCAGGAATTCATAAAACTAACAACATTGACCAATGGTATTATGCAACAGTTGGCAAAATGTTTGATGGCGCACACGATGATCGTGTAACGAAAAAATATTTTTCAGTTGAAAATTATTATGATTCTGTTAGAGAAATTAAAGAACTAAATTTAAAAGACGAATCCGCACAAGCAAAAAGAATCTGTGGTACAGGAAAAACACAAACCACAGGAACATGTTGTTTATATCATAAAGTAAATTGTTATGATTCTGTTGCTGGTCTTACATGGGATGCGGGTGATTATTATAAATGTCTTGATGCACCATGTTATAAATGTCTTGAATTTGCTAGAGAACTAAACAAAGATTATGTTTTTACTGCATTTACTGGCACCGGACCTACTGGCGGAACTGGAGAAAGGTGTCAGAATTGTGATTTAGATAATTTCCCGAGTAATTGTGGACCGTGTTCGTGTAGAATAGGAACGGATAAAGATTATAATGTTATATTGAATGATGATAATATCTCGCCCGGAAGTAAAGCAAAAGTAAATTCAAGACTTGCAAAATATTGGAATGAAAATGGATTTGGTTCTGTTGTTATGCATGTAACAGGACATATTCTTAGTGCAGATTATACCGAAAGAGAAATTTCTAAAAATTATTATGGCGTTGATAAAAATTTAGAATTATTAGGACCACAAACCACAACCGGCACAACCCAATATTCAATAGTAACATCAACAGATGGTAGAGGAAAAGAATATTTTGAAGGAATTAGACTAACAAATATTGGAACATATGCCTCTAAACCTTCAATAGAATCTTTTGAAGCCGAATTTAAAAAGATATGTCCGAATTTAGATCCTAATAAATTATTCAGCATTGTCATGTTACCAAATTTTAGTAAACTTTCAGAAGTTTCTGAATTGGTTGGCGGAACTCAAGTTCAACTAAATGTTCCAGTAAAACTTTCAGATATTTCAAACGAAAAAACAGGAACAACAATAAGTTCATTTAATACTTATGGACTTGCTATTCCTAAAGACGATAGGGGTATGCCATTCTTTGCGAATACGAAG